>JAESGL010000045.1_pt1 | contig 240141 bp, 193 predicted proteins | sample 9269711 | NCBI WGS metagenome assembly JAESGL01 (sample SAMN14515918, study PRJNA621676) | algae metagenome | isolation source: Kastovskya adunca ATA6-11-RM4 and co-occurring heterotrophs from soil and... | place: Chile: Atacama Desert | collected 2011-06-27
GACCATTGTTTCAGGTATTGGTTTTTCCACATTTTCTGACCTGATTTTTTCGGCGTTACACTAAACCTATTTTCCCTCCTCCACTTTTGCCCTTCTCTCTTTTGTAAAAAACCTACACCTGTGAGGGCACTCATCCCCCAGTGGGGGCTTCCCCCCAAGCTGGGTTTTTCTCAAGAACAACTATTTACCGCTGAAGTCAGTGCCATTCTACTTAAATTGACGTGTTTTCTATCCCTACCGCTTCAGCAATAGAATTTAAACCTCGCTCCTCTAGGCGTTGCACTAATCCTTCCAGAACCTGCCTTACCATTGAGGGCCCTTCATAAACCCAGCCAGTATAAACCTGAATTAAACTTGCTCCTGCTGTAATTTTTTCCCAAGCATCCTCTGCTGTAAAGATGCCTCCAACGCCAACAATGGGTAACTGTCCGTTGGTTTGCTGCCAGATAAAGCGAATTACCTCTGTAGAACGCTGACGTAGGGGTGCGCCACTAATGCCCCCCGCTTCCTCTGTGACGGGCTTACCTGTTGCTGCAATCTGTTGCGTTTTGAGCATGTCGCGGCGAATCGTTGTATTCGTGGCAATAATCCCGGCTAGTTGATAGGTTTGTGCCAGCTTAATCACATCCGCGATCGCCTCCCATTCCAAATCCGGCGCGATCTTTACCAGGATTGGCTTTGCCAGGAGCTGATTTTCCTCTTGCAACGCCTCAACAATGCGACTGAGCTGTTCGGCATCTTGGAGCGATCGCAAACCTGGAGTATTGGGCGAACTGACATTAATCACAAAATAATCGCCCCACTCTTTTAAAAGGCGAAAACTCCCCAAATAGTCAGCCGGAGCATCAGACAAGGGTGTTACCTTAGATTTACCTAAATTAATCCCCAAAGGAATTACCCTAGGACGCTCTTGGCGTTTTGCCAACTCCGCCGCTATCACCGCACTACCTTGATTATTAAATCCCATACGATTGAGGGCAGCGAGATCCGCAGGTAAGCGAAATAGCCGGGGACGAGGATTTCCCGGTTGTGCCTGAAAGGTGACAGTACCGAGTTCAGCAAAGCCAAACCCAAAGGCACTCCAAATCCCCGCCGCCACGCCATCCTTATCAAATCCGGCGGCTAACCCTAGAGGATTGGGGAACGTTAGCCCCCATAATGTTTGTTCAAGACAAGCATGACGGAGACAATAGGCTTGCTCTAACTGGGCTTGAATGCGACGACTCAAGAAGCGATCGCTGTTGTGATCCAGCCAGCCTAGCACTTGCAAAGTCTGGCGGTGTACCCACTCTGGGTCTGCTTTTAAGCCAGAAAACAAAATCGGGCGAATACCCGCTTGGTAGATATCCATAGTTGAAGTACGAAGTATGAAAGAAATTATCCCTAGTTCCTCATCCCCTCATCAGCAATTAGCAATTAGCCTAACTCTTGGATAATACAAGCATTGACAAGTGCTGATATTTTGTTCCCGCACAAAGTAGTTGGATTGAGAGCATCATGGGTCAACAGCATCGACAACCCAATGACGAAAATCTTCTTGTTGCCTTGGGGCGCGTTCTCCAGACAATGCGGGAAGAGGAGAACGCCGATGTTTTGATTGAAACGGTTCTGGATTATCTCCAGAGCGAGTTTGATTATCGCTTAATTTGGATTGGTCTGTATGACCGTTTAGATCACCGCTTGTTTGGCAAAGGCGGATTTACTCCCGACGGGGACACAACGTTTCTTAAACAGCGTTTTAACCTTAATCCAGGAGATCTTTTAGAGCAGGTGGTCATCCAGCAGCGACCTGTGGGGGTTTCTGATTTGCGGCAGGAAGTTCGGGCTGGGGAGTGGCGGCGAGTGGCACAGCAGTATGAGGTTCAGGGGGCGTTACTCTTTCCCCTGCGCTGCAAAGACCGTTGTTTTGGTGTGGCTCTGTTGGGGTCGCACTTATGGGGGGTGTCCCCTCGCCCAGGAGAAAAAGCCCAGCTATCGTTACTTCTGGGAGGATTGGCGGCGGCGTTGTATCAAATCGAAGTGGACTGGCAACGTTCGGCAACCAAGCACCCTGACCAGGTGATGTTTCAGATGCTAGACCAGTTACTGAAACTACCGTCTTTAGAACTGCGGCTAGACTCGATTGTGAACATGACACAACAGTTTGTAGCGTCTACCCGCACTAGCATTTACTGGTACTCTCCAGAGCGCCGCTACTTCTGGCACCGCGTCGGCAATCTGCAATCGATCCGTCGCTTTGGAGAGCGTCGGACAGGGGCGGCGGGAATTACTGTGGCAGAAGCGAATGACTTTTATCAGGCGCTTTCTGGAGGTCAGTTAGTAGCCATTGGAGCAGGTCGTAGCCCGCTCAAAGCTAATAGTACTGGGCATTTGCTGGGACGGCTGCGGGCGCGATCGCTTCTAGCTGCACCGATCAAATCCGATTCAGAACTCCTAGGGTTTCTAGCGGTGGAAGATAACGAAGCCCGCATTTGGGAAGAAGCAGAACGACAGTATATCCGCGCCACGGCTCAAATTGTGGCGCTGGTAGTGGAGCGCGAGCATCTAGAAACAACGCTACAGCAATCTTCTCAAGATTCTCATTTTGCGGCGGCAATGAGTAACGCGATCGCTACTGCTACTAACACAAATACTGCCCTAAAAAACTGCGCCAAACTGTTGAGCGATCGTCTAGAGACAGAGCGTTTTATGGTGCTGCGGGAAGCAGAGGATGGACAATTTCACCTCCTCTACCAGCAACAACCCCCAAACCGCCGTTCTTTAACCGCACCATTAACGGTATTAGGTGAAACTGACCGACAGCGCCTCGCCTCAGTCACAGCCCCCATCGTCATTGAAGACTGGGAAGACGATGTCCAACTGTTGCCGTGGCGAGAGGTACTGCTGCCCTTAGGAGTGCATTCAGCGTTGCTGGTGTCTCTTCACCAAACCCTCCCCGGTGACAACACCACTCAGACCAGAAAGGGACTGTTGATCGTTGCCCATGATACACCGCGCACTTGGAACCAGACAGAACGCAACTTGGTAAGTGTCACCAGTCAGCAGATCGCTTTACTTCTGTCCTTTGATGATTTTCGCGCCTCGACAGAACAGGCGACTGTGACTCATCAACAGTTGCTAACCGGTTTAGATATCCTCTGGAATGCTCCCACAGCTCCCGATCAATTTGAACGTGCTTGGATGGAGCATCTAGCAAGCCTGTTAGAGTGTTCCCTCGCCGCCGTTTTAAGCTGGACTCCTCAGACGCCGACAGCAACGATCACTGCCGCTGTCGTCGCCAATTCTCGTTTTGCCCTGTCCCCCGTGGCAATTCCAGTGGCACACGATGCTTTAATTCAAGAAGCCCTGATCACGCCGGGTTTATTCTCTCGTAACGTTGCCGACTTACCTGCCGCCACTCGTCGCTGGTTGAATATCCCTGGTATCACTCAGGTGTATGCTATTGCCCTTTATACAGGCGAGCTAGCCCCAACGGGGATGGTGATCCTAGCTGGTGATGCTGGCACTCGTTTAAGCGATCGCTGGCGCTCCCTTGTGGAAACCCTGATGTCTCAGTTTGCCTGGTTGCGCCACTACCGTCGCCTGAGTGCCGTTAAAGGCAGCGAGGCGACAAATTTGCAAACCCTAAACTGGTACAAACATCGCTGTTTAGATACCCTGCACCAGATTGTTGCCGAGGGCGTCAGTGCCTTACTAGAACTGGAATCCCAAGCACCAACACCCCCTGCTAAAGGAGATGCCTCTTCACCCCTGACCAATCGTCAACCTTTACGGCAGATGCGAACTTCTCAGCTCTTGCACCACTTAGAAGGAACGCTCTCCACGTTAACCCCCGTACTGCGGGACGAACAGTGGCGCTTACAGCCCCACCTGAGTCCTGTGTCTCTGACAAATTTACTCAGGCGATCGCTCAGTCGTGTCGAACCTCTCTACAAGCAGCGCACTCTGAAAGTCCAAATCCATAACTCCAGTCAAATCAGCGTCTACGGTGACCAACTGAAACTCGAATGCGTTTTATTTGAGCTGCTCCTCACCTCCTGCTGTCGCGCCCAACCCAGAAGCCAGCTTGACCTCTGGTGCCGCTTTTTAGACCCATCTATCAACAGCAGCAATCTCCCCACAAACCCCAAAAAACTTCCCCTAGTCGATTTATCGATTGTTGAAAGTGAAATGAGCGCCAATCTTTTATCTATCGAAAGCCTAGACAAAAGGCTTGCCACCCTCTCTCCAGAACTGCCGTCTAGCCTACAACTAAGAGCCTGCCAAGAAGTCCTCCGCATCTGCGGCGGTGACCTGCTATTTTATCCCCTAGAAGCTGGTCATTACTGGACTCGCTTAATTCTGCCCGCCGCCAAGCAGAAGTGACCAAAAACATTGGGATACAAGCCCCGTCCTTCGACAGGAGTTCGGACGTTCGGCGAGGCGTTCGACTGAGCGCTCACGCCGAAGTCTCAGTCGAGTCGCGAAGGCTCACTCGAGCCGCTCAGGAACACCTATAAGGTGTTCCTGAGCCTGTCGAAGGACGGCTTTTTGATACAATGATGGTGGTTGAAATACCCACCTCATCTTGCAGCGATATACCAGCCATAGGCTGTGAAACCGGGACTGGGACGGTAAGAGGGAAAGAACCCAAGGGCAACGGACGCTCCGACCTGAAGGCACTAAAAAAACTGAATATGCAAGTTCATCAACTTTAATCGCGGGCGGGCAGTTCGAGATTTAAAACGGACGTGGAGGAAGACATAAATCCAAGCTAGGCTTGGTTGCCACCTGTGAAGCGTCAACCCCATTCAGCGACCATTCTCCTATTCGTAGGTTTTGGCGTGGTGAGGAATCCCCGCACCTTCAGGTCGGGGAGGATGTCAAAAAAGAGGGATACCAAGGGGGGTAACCAATTCATGCAAGAAGTCTAATGAACCCTACACCCTAGTCAGCCGATTCTTCTATAGTGCTTGCTGGCACTTCTTCATCCCCAAGCTGAACGCCTGCGGGAAAGCAAAAAAAAGGTTGATGAACTAGTTCATCAACCCTAATCTTTATATTCCCTTTAGAGAAGAGGCAAACTCATCGCTTGCACTCTAGCTCAAACACTACTTGCTTTCAGTTTCTGAGAACTCAGCATCAATTACATCATCAGAACCACCAGTGGGAGGCTCAGTACCACCAGGAGCGGGGCCACCAGGCTCAGGGCCACCAGCACCTTGCTGTTGATAGAGGTTGGTGCCAATACTGTAGAGCGCCTGCTGTAACTCAGTGGTGAGAGTTTTGATGCGGTCGTCGTCTTCCTGCTGGACAGCTTCTCGTAGGTCTTTGACTTGACCTTCAACCTTGGTTTTGTCAGCCTCAGGGACTTTGTCACCTAGTTCAGCGAGTTGCTTTTCAGCTTGGTAAACTAGAGAGTCAGCCTGGTTCTTACGGTCGATCCGCTCGCGGTACTCTTTATCAGCCGCCGCGTTGGATTCTGCTTCTTTGACCATCCGCTCAACTTCATCACCAGGTAGGGTCGAAGCACCCGTAATGCTGATCGATTGCTCTTTACCTGTGCCTTTATCTTTGGCGGTGACGTTGAGGATACCGTTAGCGTCGATGTCGAAGGTTACTTCAATTTGAGGAACACCACGGGGAGCTGGAGGAATACCATCTAAGCGGAAGGTACCCAAGCTCTTGTTGGTGTTAGACATTTCACGCTCACCTTGGAGGACGTGAATTTCCACGTTAGTTTGACCATCTACCGCCGTCGAGAATGTTTCTGACTTCTTGGTAGGAATGGTTGTGTTGCGAGGAATAATCTTGGTCATGACACCACCCAAGGTTTCAACACCTAAGGATAGTGGGGTGACATCAAGCAGCAAGATATCCTTGACTTCACCCGCCAAGACACCCGCTTGAATTGCTGCACCAGTGGCGACAACTTCATCCGGGTTAACGCTTTGGTTAGGATCTTTTCCAAGAATCCGCTTAACCAACTCTTGTACGGCAGGAATCCGGGTGGAACCACCGACTAAGACGATCTCATCAATGGCGCTCTTGTCAATTTTTGCATCACGCACCGAATTCTCAACCGGGATGCGGCAACGATCAATTAAATCAGCGCAAATTTCTTCAAATTTACTCCGTGTTAAGGTCGTATCCAGGTGCTTCGGGCCATCCTGGGTAGCCGTGATGAAGGGTAGGTTGATTTCAGCTTGGGTGACGCTGGAAAGCTCAATCTTGGCTTTTTCTGCGGCTTCCGTCAGACGTTGTAGCGCTTGCTTGTCCTTACGAAGTTCGATACCTTCAGCTTTCTGGAATTCGCTGGCTAAGTAATCAACGATTTTCTTATCGAAGTCGTCGCCCCCTAGGTGAGTGTCACCAGAGGTTGATAACACTTCAAAGACACCATCGCCCACTTCTAGGATGGATACGTCAAAGGTACCACCACCAAGGTCAAAGACGAGAATGGTTTCGTTGCTCTTCTTGTCTAAGCCGTAGGCTAGAGAAGCGGCAGTTGGTTCGTTGATGATCCGTAGTACATCAATGCCTGCAATCTTACCTGCGTCTTTAGTCGCTTGACGCTGGGAGTCGTTGAAGTAAGCCGGAACAGTGATCACGGCTTGGGTAACAGTCTCACCGAGGTACTTGCTAGCGTCCTCTACTAGCTTACGTAGCACTTGAGCAGAAATCTCTTCTGGCGCAAACTGCTTGCTTTGAGCTGAGGAGTCTAGTCTAACGTTGCCGTTGGCATTAAGGACTTTGTAAGAAACTTCCGTGAGTTCTTGACTAACTTCGCTATATTTGCGTCCAATAAAGCGCTTTACAGAGTAAAAAGTATTTTCAGGATTCATTACCGCCTGACGCTTGGCGATTTGACCGACTAAGCGATCGCCATTTTTTGCATAGGCGACAACCGATGGGGTCGTCCGAAAACCTTCAGCATTAGCAATCACGGTTGGCTTACCACCTTCCATGACGGCTACGCAGGAGTTCGTTGTACCTAAGTCAATTCCAACAACTTTTGCCATAAGAGTATTTCGGGTCTGTACTAACTACAAAGACTGGTATAGGGGTTTGGAGACAAAAAATTGAACGGTTATCGGTTCAATTCAGCAGCCAGTTCAGCTTCAATTGCCAGCTAATTTGCTTACTAATCTCTATACTGAGTGTGATTGGCTTGTCTCTTGAAGGGGGGGTTTCCGAACCTTCATCAGGGCGGTTCTACCCGCAGGGCGAAGAGTCACCCCTTCTTTTAGGTGCAATTCAGCCGTCTGATCCGTCCTAGTCGTGCTGATTGCTTTCACTTCATCTAATGTATGAAAGATTGGGGCCAAAGAGATTGGGGCGAACCGTAATGAATCAGTTGTATTTGCCGCCTGAAAGCAAATAATACCCAAAAACTCAGTCAGTAGAGAGGTAGTATGCTACGTCTCTACTTCAAATCAACTAGGTAAAATAGAAAAGCTCGATCGCGCCCAACGTCTTTTCTATGGTTTCCTTATCTCCAGAATTGCAAGCTCGACTTTCAACTCCCCTCAAAATTGGCTCGGTTGAGGTCAATAGCCGCGTGCTTCAGTCACCCTTATCTGGTGTGACTGACTTAGTATTTCGTCGCCTCGTGCGTCGCTATGCTAGTGACTCGATGATGTACACCGAAATGGTGAATGCAACCGGACTGCACTATGTCAAAGAGCTGCCAAAAATCATGGAGGTAGACCCGAATGAAAGACCCATTAGCATCCAGCTTTTTGATTGTCGCCCAGATTTCTTAGCAGAAGCTGCCCGGATGGCAGTGGAGGAAGGAGCAGATACGGTTGACATTAATATGGGTTGCCCCGTTAACAAAATCACCAAAAACGGCGGTGGTTCTTCCTTACTGCGGGAACCCCAAACGGCGGAGGCAATTGTCCGGGAAGTGGCGAAAGCGGTAGACGTACCCGTAACGGTGAAAACCCGCCTTGGCTGGTCAGACAAGGAAATTAATATTTTAGAGTTTGCCAAACGCATGGAAGATGCGGGGGCGCAGATGCTAACCCTGCACGGTCGCACCCGCGCTCAGGGATACAATGGCTCGGCTCGGTGGGAGTGGATTGGACGAGTCAAGGAAGTTCTCTCGATTCCCGTGATTGCCAATGGCGATATTTTCTCCATTGAAGCGGCGGTGCGTTGCTTAGAGCAAACAGGTGCAGATGGGGTGATGTGTTCGCGCGGCACCCTCGGCTATCCGTTTTTAGTCGGAGAAATTGACCGTTTTTTGAAAACTGGGGAGCAGTTACCCTCGCCAACGCCTGTGGAGCGTCTGGAATGTGCCAAGGATCATTTAGAGGCGTTATGGGACTATAAAGGCGATCGCGGTATCCGCCAGTCTCGTAAGCATATGACTTGGTATGCCAAAAATTTTCCCGGTGCGGCTGAACTGCGAGGACAACTAGCTGTCATTGAAACAGTAGAACAAGGTGTAGAGTTACTAAACCGTGCAATGGAGGGATTGGCTAATTTACCTTGCCCAGAAGAGGTCTCTGTCGAACCACAGTTGGTGTAGAGGCAAACCGCACTTGTCTCGAAGACGTTAAGCCATCAATCCCCTAGGGCAATTTATAGCAGTCACCCCATAGGTTAAGACATTCCTGATTCTCTAAAAGCAAGCTCTGGTTGAATCTTCAACTCACCGACTCAGGACTTTGCTACATCAGCCAGAGAAACCCAAAAAAACAAGGCAGGTGTTTTACCTGCCTTATCTATTTGAAAAGGACAATTACTTAAAAATTATCCTTGAAACAACGCTCTACACCTAGGCGGCAAAAACAGACCCATCTTAGTCGGGCTTAGTTGCCAACAGCACCTTCTAGGACATTCTCAATCTTGTCTTCGATGGAAACAGCCTGGGAATTTTCTGGTCGCTTCTGCTTATCAGCATCCGCCGTTCCCTGAACAGCATTTAGACCAGGGTTGGTTCTCGCCTGGGTATCTTTTTGGTTTGTCGCAGCGGGGTAGGAGCGGATTACCTTCTGCGACTCTCGTTCAATCCCAAGTAAGTTGTCCTCACCCTTAGTCGGACTACTGGTGGGGGCACTTGGGTTGGGATTAGCGCTGTAGGCAGGTAAAGCCTGAGAGAATAGTACAAAAGTGCAGACGAAAGCAGCTACCACCAAACGTGCTCGACGCCACAGGGTAGACCAGTTAAAACGATTAGATTTCATAGAAAGCTTCTCCTAATTTTTGGGAATTTTTGCATGAATCGGGTCAATAACCCGCTCAAAGCCAGTCAAATATTAAACTACCTTGTATCTATTGCCTCAAACTTTTGATCGCAGCAAATCTACACCTAGGTAGATCTGTAGGAGGCTTAAACAAAATGTTAAGTAACTTAACTTTGCTTAAGAAATTCTATGGTGGGGATTAAGGGGTCTTGAACAATACCCACACCTGTAAATCCCCACCGTTGCAACAGCGCTTTTAGCTGATTTTTAGAGATGGTTTCTACGGCAAAGCGATTGGCGAGGTCGGCACCGTGAGTATTGAGGTAACTTAGAGCCTCAAAATGCTCACGAAACATCAACAAGTATGCCGACGATGATTCGCGATCGCTATTAACCTGCGCCGCCAAATAGCGACCGTCAGCTCTAGACAGAAGGAGGTAATATACTTCACTCATTAGTCATTAGTCATTAGTCAGTTGTTCCAAGTGGGCGCTCCCTTACGGCTACCCAAACAGGGCTAATCTCCAATCCACCCATCTCTCACTTCAGATTAGCTAACCGAATCCGGGGGTCAACCACTTTCAAGAGTAAGTCCGCTAGTAAGTTACCCACAATCAGCATCAACGCTCCCATCATCAAGCTTGCCATGACCAGATAAAGGTCTTGGGCAATCACAGCGGACAAAATCAGACGCCCCAATCCTGGCCAGTTGAAGAAAAATTCGGCAATAAATGCACCACTAAGTAAGGCAGAAAACTCAAAACCCAAAAGCGTAATCAAAGGATTGACCGCATTGCGGAGGGCATGGACGTAAATAACTCGTTTTTCCGGCAGTCCTTTTGCCCGTGCTGTCTGGATGTAGTCTTGCCGCAAAACATCCAGTAATTCCCCTCTGGTGATCCGCTGGAGTCCTGCAAAACTGGTGATTGAGAGGGCAATGGTGGGCAAAATCATGTGCCAAGCAATGTCCAAAATCTTTCCCACAGGCGACAAGTCGGCATGGTTGATACTAGTCATGCCACCGACAGGAAATAAGGGGGACGTGTACTGGGCGAAGATCAGTAGCAGTAGAGCCGTGATAAAGCTGGGGAAGCCTTGTCCCGTGTAGCTTATAACCTGCAAAACTCGGTCAGAGGTGCGGTTTTGGTTAACAGCGGCAACAATTCCCAAGGGAATAGCGATCGCCCATGTCACAACTACCGAAGCCACAGCGAGTAGCAAAGTAGCAGGAATCCGCTCCCACAACAAATCCGCCACATCTCGGAAATAGACAAAACTAGTGCCAAAGTCACCCCTAGTCACCATCCGCACTAACCAACGCCAGTACTGCACAAGTGCTGGTTGATCCAAACCGAATTGCTGCTGTAGTTCCTCAATCCGTTCTGGGGAAATTTGGGGATTTTGCCTCAGGGTATCTAGGTAATCACCAGGGGCAAACTGAATAATAGCAAAGCTCAACGCGGAGGCTAGGAGCAGCGTCAAAACTGCCTGCAACAGCCGCTTGGCAATGTAGAAGGATGTCTCGCTTGTCAGGAGCATTTTCAGCCCATTCTGACTGGCTTTTAACCGATTACGGGTGGAAGAAGATTTAGTAGAAGAAGTCATAAAACGCCCCACTTCTTGAAAGCCACATTTTGCATTGACCTATCAGAATATCGATATTCTGGAGATTCAGACTTTTGGAAAACTGATCTAGAGACTAAAGGCATTGATTTTTTTGACAAAATCCTCAAAACTTTGAGTTTTCTATCAAGTTGGTCAAAAGATTAGGTTTTGAGATTCGTCTAGTTGCTGTAGCACTCAAAGACAAATATTCTCAACAAGTTGACTAAAAAATGACATATCGTAACTTTACAGGCTAGCCAAATTGTGGAATTAAGTTCCTTTATAAGATGGCATCAATCAATAGTAGCCAATTTTTTCCTGAATATAGATAAGTAAGACGAAGTAAATAATATGGGTTTGTAGTCAGGAGTAAATTCCTCAAAATCCAACCAATCCCTTGCTACGAGACGATTTCAAAAAAATATTACCTGGAGACACATCCTTGATATTTATTCCCGCCTACTTACTGGCAAGAAAAGTTGAAGAGCTTTATAAGTAACATCTTTATAGAACAAAATTAACTTTTCAGCCCAACTGCTAACGACCAATACTTCTGCCTTCACTGGCACCTTTCTCAAATACTAGTATGCTGCCTACACCACTTGTTGAAGAAGAGGTGGACATTGCTCTTTCATTCCCTGTAATTTTTTTCCAACCTACCTGGCGAGGCAATGCCTACCCAACGCCGAATCTTGCCTATCTTCTTAATACTCAATCAAGTTAATGATTGGCACATCCGGCAACTTTTGACGCCCACCTAAGTCTTTTAATTCGATGATAAAAGCGAAGCCTATCAGGTAGCAGTTTGTCTGCTGTACCAACTGGGCTGTCGCTGCGGCTGTTCCCCCGGTAGCCATCAAATCATCGACAATCAACACGCGGCTATCTGGATGAAAAGCATCTTGATGAACTTCTAGACAATCCATACCGTACTCCAGTTCGTACTCCACAGTATGAACGGCGGCAGGAAGCTTGCCGGGTTTGCGAACCGGGATAAACCCAGCCCCTAACATATAAGCTAGGGGAGGGCCAAAAATGAATCCTCGAGACTCCATTCCCACAACATAGTCAGGCGCGATCGCCGCTTCTTTACACTTTTGTGTAAGGGCATCAATGGTGTAGCGTAGCCCCTCTGGGTGACGCAGTAGCGTGGTGATGTCTCGAAATAAAATTCCGGGCTTAGGGAAGTCGGGTATGTCGCGAATGAGAGACTTAAGATCCATTGAGCAGTGAACTTTTGTAAAATGCAGGTTGACTCAGTAGTTGTAGCACGATTGCCTGACAGCAATGCCTCAAAGTGGCGATCGCACCAGGCAGCTATCCCAAGATGGCTGGCAGCAAAGCTCTGGAAATTCGTACAATAAGAGGCTGCATGGTTTTTGGCTGATTGCTAATACTCGAATTAGAAGTCACGTAAACAACATCAACGTTATGTTCTTAAGGCTTTGGGAACAAGCCATCCAAGTAGAAACCGAGCATAAATTCTCATGCAAAAATCAGGTATTCTACAGGCAGCAACCCGTCTGAGATTGAATTTTGCCAGAGTCAAAGCCATAGACAACCCTGGCTATTTATTTGAATGAATATTTCTGTGAGCGTAATGCCGACCAACAGTCCTCCTGCCCCATCAATGCCATTGATTTTAGACAGTCTACCCGATCCTACCCTGGTGAAAGAAGGGTGTCCGCTGCGGACACGGCAGCGGATTGACTTGATTTTACTGGCGATAGAAGCTCTAGAACTGGGTGGCTCAGAAGTTATGCTCGCCGTGGCGCGAGATTTAGGACTCCAAGACATTGTTAAAAATCGGGTCGTTTTGTGGCGCTTGCGCTGTACCAATCCTTGGCGACGAGCTCACACCAGACGTTCCCTAAGTTTGGATGAAGCCAAGGCATTAGTGTTGATTACAACCCATCTCACCCGACGCATGACTGTTGTCATTCGTCAATTGCTACTGGCGTATCAACAGCTTAATGAAAAGCAGCTTTCTGTCGAACATCACTTTCGCTTGTCGGAGTACTTAGAACGCTTCCGCGCTCACTTCAGAAGCCGGATGAATCCGCGACGGGCAAAAGTTGCTGCCTACAACTCAGACGAAAAGTTAAATGAGTTGGCACTGTCTCTTTTAGGTCAGTTACTGTTCTGTACGGGGACTTTGGGAACGCAGCGGCTTTGGACTAGTTTGTTTGATGGAGAGGTATCATGACAATTCGCCGTCAGTACAGTCTGCCAAACTGCACGCTGATTTTGGAGGGGTTAAGCGACGCTTCCCCAGCAACTGGGAATCAGTTTGATGCTCGCCCTTTAATGTCAATTTTGGTCAATGCCGAGTGTCATTTTTCTGGGAATATCCCGCCTCTGACGGGCGGTAGAGACTTTTTTGAAAGTCTGGTGAATACCGTAAACCGCTACGCCCAGGAATTTTTAAGCCAAGTACATCATCCCTACTTTCCAGAGAACAACCCAGGAGTGGTGACGCTGGAGAAAGTGGCGGATAAAGATTTGCATCGCTTGACATTGCTTCCATCTGCTGAGCCTACGCCAGTGGCTGCGGGGAGTAACTCGGCATCTACCCCAGCTCATGCCGTCCCCGTACAGATCGATTTGACAACGGTGCAGTTGTTTGATTTGGTGGATGCGGTCGATCAGTTTTTTGCCGATAGTCGTACTCTCCCAGGGATTTCCCTGCATTTAGAGCCAGTTTCTAAGCGCCATGCTAAGGCAGAGCAGCCGATCGCGCAACGGTCAGCCCCGGTAGCCTTGGGAGTCACCAGTTTGGCGATCGCCGCGATCGCGTTATTCTTTGTCCCAGTTCCTGAAGTTCGCCAACCCAGACCTGCAAACTCCCAATCTGAAGTCAGCGAAACTACAGGCGCTAACGGTGAAGGCACCGCCACACCTAATCCAGAGGAACTGGCGTCGGCTCCTCGCATTACTGACCCCAGCCAACTCTTGGCGCTGCAAAGTGATTTGCGTGACAAAATCGACCAAGTCTGGGAGAACAGACAATTTAATGAAAATTTAATCTACCGCGTTAGCGTTACTCAAGATGGCTCAGTCATCGGTTACAGACCGATTAATAGTCCAGCGGAGCTTGTTGGCAACGAAACGCCCTTGTCAGAGCTACTTTACCTCCCAGCCGATGGCAGTACATTTACGTCTGAGCCGATTGCTGATTTCCGAGTCGTGCTAACTCGAGGAGGTATCCCACAAGTTAGCCCTTGGGATGGTTTTAGGTAAACAATAGACCCAAAAGCAAAAATTTGTTTTTCCCTTTTGCCTTCAAGAGTGACGCCGTTGAGGATGACGCGTCTTGCTTTTCCCTAGGGGCAAGGCACAATGCCAAACCCCTATACGACTCTCTACCGCACAATTTGACGCATGTAATTTGCCCAAAGCTGGGCAGCTTGCCCGCTACTGCCTCGCGTGGGAGAGTTGTCATCGTTACCCAACCAGATCCCTGTGACAAGCTGGCTGTTAGGGACGTAGCCGATAAACCACAGGTCAACATTACGGTCGGTGGTACCCGTTTTTCCGGCTTCTCCCTGTCCAATAGAGGCACTACTACCTGTACCCCCCCTAACGACTCCCCTTAATAAGGCGTGCATGGTGTTGGCGACGGATGGGGAAACGGCTTGTCTATTTCTGTCGCCGTCCTCTTCAAAGTTGTAGATCACCCGGCAGGTTTTGGGATTGTCTGGCTCAGTACAGTCGCTACTATCGAGAATGCGTCGGATGGCGTGGGGCTGATTCCAGACACCACGATTAGCGATCGCGCCATAAGCCCCGGTAATTTCCAGAACATTGACTTCGCTTTGACCAATAGCAAGACGGGGAACCGGATCGAGTTTGGAGCCAATCCCTAGCCGTCGTGCTGTTTGCACCACGTTATTTAATCCTGCATCTTGAGCGACTCGGATGGCGACCACATTCTCTGATTGCGCTAAGCCTGTGTACATATCAATATTGCCTCCCGAACGCTGACAACCCGCGATGCCGTCTAAGGGGGCGCAGGAGTAAGTCTTTCCCGGAGAGCTACCTTGCTCCAAAGCTGCCGCGTAGGGGAACAGCTTGAAGGTAGAACCTGGTTGTCGCTGAGCTTGGGTGGCACGGTTAAATTGGCTTTTTTGGTAGTCTACGCCGCCCACAAGGGCACGAATTTCACCGTTATCGCTGTTGAGAGTGGCAATTGCTCCTTGAGAAAATCCGAGGCGAGAACCTGTACTGTTCACTGAGTCGCGCAGGGCGGCTTCGGCAGTGGTCTGCGTCTGCAAATCCAGCCCCGTTTCTACAATGAAATTACCTTCCTGGGCTAAATCTTTTCCCAATAATTGCTGCAATTCCGTGAAGACGTAACTATAAAAGTAGGGGGCTTTCGTGCTAGCGAGGGTTTCACGAGCCTTGGGGCTAACTTCAATTCGCGATCGCCTAGCTCGTTGGGCTTCCTCATCGGTAATCATTCCCAAAGCTCGCATCCGTGCAATGACATTATTCCGCCGTTGCAGGGCCCCATCATAATCCTGCACTGGGTTATAGCTATTGGGGGCAGGTAAAATTGCCACCAAGGTTGCCGCTTCTTGTAGCGTCAAATCTCTAGCGGATTTATCGAAATAAAACTGCGCCGCATCTTCAAAGCCGTAGGCATCAATTCCTAAATAGACACGATTTAGATAGGTTCTTAAAATTTCGTCCTTGCTGTAGAACGTTTCCAGCTTCAGCGCCACGGCTGCCTCCCGGAGTTTACGGCTGGCAGTATTTTCTCTGCCCACGTATTCCGTAAACAGGCTGCGTGCTACCTGCTGAGTAATGGTGCTTGCCCCTTCGCGAATGCCGCCGCCTTGGATATTTCTTACCAGTGCCCGCAAAACACCGTAGGGATCAACCCCAAAGTGCCAGTAATAGCGGGCATCTTCTGAGGCAACAGCAGCTTGAGGTAGGTAGGGAGAAAACTCAGATAGCGGCTTTAGCTCAACGTGGGATTCTGTGCGGGGTTGTCGCAGGAGGACGTCATCCCCTGAATAGACCACTACAGGGCCTTGAACGCCCGCTGGTAAAGGTCGCACTGGTACCTTTAGCCATTCAATGCCGACGAGCAGTGCTGCCAAGCCCGTCAACGCACCAGCCCCGTACAGCGCATAACGAATGCCTTTGATATACCAGGGCGGGGGATTGTGATATTGCAACCGGACGGCAGCGGCAAGTTCTGGCGGCCCAAGAGTCAAGATATCGCCGTGGCGCAGTGCCAGCATCGGCAGGCGACGCTTACCCCGATAAATGCCATTGGTCGATTGTTCGTCTTTCAGCAGGAAGTTGGTGCGTCGCCGTCCGTAACGTTCTAGGGACAAGTGAGTCTGACTGACGACGGGGTTACGCACCACAATATCGCAGGATTTAGAACTACGTCCCAATAGATAGCGATCGCCAACTAAAGGATAAATTTCGGCTTTATCTGCACCCGAATCCTGCACCCAAAGTTCTGGAACTTTGGCATTGGGCTTCAGTGCTAGTGCCTGAAAATTAATCTTGGCTTGAATGGTGTGTACTGCCTGGGTCACTTGACCAAGCAATGTTTGTGGCTGTTGTGGAGGCGGGGGAGGACTCATTATCTAACTATTAGCAAGTCAGCTTAATAGTGCTGGTACTTAATTTTACGATCAACCCTTTTTCTGGCGTTGCTGGTTGCAATTCTAGCAATAGCTACGATGAATCTGCTGTGTATGTTAGTAAGGCAGAGGAACAGAGGATGTTTCGCTCTGCCCTTCGATGTTGCCCTAGGGTGACGTGAAGGAGAAAATCGAAAGTTATCGCTTCTCCCTTCTAATAATATTGGGGCGATCACGCTATCTAGAACCCTCAGATGCAGGAGGATTGGCAAAACTGCCGATTAGTAAGAAGACAATGCCCACATTGATAAAGACATCTGCCAAATTAAAGATGGGGAATTGAATCAGCCGAAAATCTAGAAAATCGACCACATATCCGGCGGCAAATCGGTCGATACCGTTACCAAATGCCCCTGCCAAAACAAAGCCATAGCCTAGTTGCTCAAGTTTGGTAAGTCTGGGGCCAAATACGGCAAAGGCGATTAAACCGAGACTGACGATTAAGGATAGCCAGCGCAACCACCCTGCACCGTTTCTAAACAGACTAAATGCTGCCCCAGTATTGGTGACAAAAGTCAAGTGAAATACCCCCTCCCACAAGGGCACAGTTTCCCCTAGGTCAAAATTACGCACAACCCATAACTTAGTCAGTTGATCCAAAACCAAACTGACCAAGGCAACAATCCAAAAGAGGCGATTTTTTAGACGCATGAGGTTAGAGATTGGGGACTAGGGATGGGGAAGAGAGTGCCGAGTTGTGAGTTATTTCCTCGGATTGGTTTCCCCACTCTCGATTAACCGATCGCCTCGGTTTTTCACCTCCTGGACAGCGAGACGCCAGCGCTACAATTGCGGCTCTCCTACAGGGTTAGTAAAACATGATTTGTCGCAGAACAAAGGCTAAAACAGTGGTGACGCAGACAATAACTAACTGCCCAGGTAGGGGATAGCAGGAATATCTCACGACCGCCCCTAGTAGGGGCCCTAGCCCAGTGGTTGTCCAGGTAAAGGAGTGGAAAACAATTAAATAACCTATCCCGTAGAGGTGAATCGTTAGCAGACCACACAGACAGCTAAAGGCTAAGGATTCTAGCCTTGGGGGCAGTCGAAAGGCGAGCAGTCCGCAAACCCAGGCACCTGCAATAAAGCCGAGTAAGTAGCCGAAGCTCGGCTCTTTGAGATAGGTAATGCCACCACCTTGGGAAAAGACGGGGAACCAGGTTATTCCCAACACTACATAGGCAATTTGGGAAAGTGCCCCCGCATTTTTTCCTCCCAAGCAACCCGCCAACAGTACCGCTCCGATTTGATAAGTAACACCCAGCGAGTGAGTTTGAATGCCTTGCTGGGCCCACTCCCATGGCGCGTTGGGTACAAAGGCTTCGAGAAATGTTCCACCAATCGTTAGCAGTAAGCCAATCAGCGCCCACAGAAGTTCGTTGGGAGCAGACACAGTTAACAAGGGACTAAAACAGAAACAGGCAAGAGTCTACAAGCGTACTCGTTTTTTACTCTCTACTAAACTCACCCGGAATCGGTGCCTCGCCGCCTTGAAGTCCTAATTCTTCAAGCATGGCGTGGTCTAACGCTGGGGGTTGACCCATTGTTGTGAGGTAGTGACCAATCAGCATAGCATTGATGCCAGACTTTAAACCCAAAGCTTGGAGGTTGCCCATCACGGCTTCGCGTCCACCCGCATAGCGGAGAATTTGCTGGGGAAGGATGAAGCGGAAGATAGCGATCGCTTTTAAGGCTTCATAGGGGTCGAGTTGGGGACGCTCTTCTAAGGGCGTTCCCGGTCTAGCCGTGAGTAAGTTTATCGGCACTGATTCAACATCCAAGTCTCGCAGTGTCAGGGCTAAATCTACCCGGTCTTCCCAGCTTTCCCCCATGCCCAAAATACCGCCAGTACAGGCTTGAATACCTGCTGCTTTTAGGTTCTTGATTGTCTCGACGCGATCGCGCCAGGAATGGGTGGTAACGATTTCTGGGAAAAAGTTCTCCGACGCTTCCAAATTGTGGTTATAGCGCGTCACCCCTACCTCTTTGAGGGCTTGTGCCTGTTCTGGCGTCACCTCTCCTAAGGCACAGCAGGGCTTGATACTTGTTTGAGCAATAATTTCTCGGACTGTCTCCAGAATTTGTGCAAACTCTGGGGATTTTGAGCTGCTATATTTTGGGCCTCGTCCTTGACTTACTAGGCAAAAACGCTTTGCCCCTGCCAGTTCAGCCGATTTCGCTTGTGCCAGAATTTCTTCTTGAGACTTTAAGCCGTAAATTGGTGAATCATTGCTCGGATGGTGAGCCGATTGAGCGCAAAAACCACAATTTTCTGAGCAGTTGCCGGACTTAACATTAATAATGCTGCACAAGTCTACAGTATTGCCGCAGCACGCTTGGCGGATGCGATCGGCGGCGGCACAAAGCAACAAAATATTTTCTTGATCTTCAATTTCCGTAAGGGCAAGCGCTTCTTCTCGCTCGATCTGCTCTCCGGTAACAATCCGCTCAACCAGGTTGTTTAGCCATTCACCCAAGTCTGGCTTTGGTTCTCCAGAAGCCGGAGCACTATATGGCTGGCGGGACGACGTTGATAAAGGCGCTTGAACCACGCTGAGACCTCACAAATCGCGTTGTGCGATTAGACCAATCGCGATTCAGAGTCTACCCCAGTTTGTTGTGCATAAACAACATCTGCAGCTTTTGCACGTAATTATTTAGCCTCAACAGGCATCAGTGGAGATCGATACGGTCGTGATCTGTCCGTTACCAATCCGAGATAGGATTAACCTAAATTTTAAATTGCTGTACTTTGTGTAAATTATGGTTATGAAGCGCTACTTATCATGTCTATTCGCCCTGGTTTTGGTTGTTGTAGTTGGCTTAACGGGATGTTCTGATAACGGAACGGGTTTGACAGGGAATTACCGCCAAGACACTCTGACTGTGTTGCAATCTTTAAAAACAGCAATTGAATTACCTGAGGATGCACCAGATAAAGCAGCCGTTCAGATGACAGCGCGTCAACAAATCAATGATTTCGCCTCTCGCTATCGTCGCGATAGTGCCGTTGCCAATCTCAGCTCCTTTACAACAATGAGAACGGCATTAAATTCTCTAGCAGGTCATTACAGTTCCTATCCCAACCGTCCTTTACCCCAGAAGCTCAAAACACGTTTGCTTCAAGAGTTGCAGCAGGTTGAGGGTGCCCTACGGCGTGAAGGATAGTATAAAGCTGACTAGGGTGTGGCTTTACCCGTTGATCCCTGAACCCCTTTTTAATTGAAAATACAAATGTTAAAACAAGGGTTTGAGCAATCAAGCCCTTATTTTCATCGGGGTGTAGCTCAAAAATGGCTCAATTTTACTGGAACTGTGGAATAAACATCAAAGTCAATTAATTTCACAGTTCCTGATATGATCCTGAACCAGTTGTATCAGTTAACGAGTCCTGGTTTTGTATCCCGATGTTTCAAAAAATCTAAGCATGTCTAATTGGTTGATGGGATTGGTGCTAGGTTCGGCGTCCGTGCCACTGCAAATATTTCGGACAAGCCAGCAACAAAGACTCTCGCGCGGTTTAGTGTCGCTGTTGATGGTCAGTAGTAGCTTGATTAGCCAGGTAGGAATGACCCAATCTGCTCAGGCTCAAACCTTGGCATACTGCCAGTTAAATGCCGAGGCGATCGCTGAAAAAGAAAGCTTACGAACCAGCTCCCTCAAAGGCAACAAAGAGGCTCTAGACGGCTATAAAGCGATTGTAAACAAACATGCTGATAGCTTGCAGCAGTGCCGCCGTCGCACTTGGCCCCGCGACCAAGCAATTTGGTTGCGCCTGTACCCCTGTGATGCTAAGGAAGGTGCGGTAGATGACATCCTAGACCGGATTGTTAATCGCGGCTACAACCAAGTCTATGTCGAGGTATTTTTCGATAGCCAAGTGCTGCTACCTGCCTCGGATAACCCTACCCCTTGGGCGTCAGCCCTACGAAACTCAGGGACAGAGAACGTTGATTTATTAGCCCAGGTGATTCAAAAGGGACACGAACGGGGTCTGCGGGTCTATGCCTGGATGTTTACGATGAACTTTGGCTACTCTTACTCCCAGCGTTCAGATCGACAAAGGGTACTGGCGCGCAATGGTAGGGGAGAAACCAGTTTGTCTTTTGTCAAAGATGGCTCTCAAGCTTTCGTTGACCCCTACAACCAGCAAGCCAAGACCGACTATTACCGACTAGTCCAGGCTGTTCTAAAACGTAAGCCAGATGGTATTTTATTTGACTATATTCGCTACCCCCGTGGCTCAGGGTCTGACTCAGTCGCTACGCGAGTAGAAGATTTGTGGATTTATGGGGACGCGGCGAAACAAGCTCTGTACGACCGCGCCCTCAACAGCAAAGGACGGGAACTGATTCAGCGTTATATCAGCAAAGGCAGCATCAATAGCAGTGATATAGCAGCGATAAATAGTCTCTACCCGGATGAAGGCGCACCTCTTTGGCAAGGTCGCAACCCTTCAGGGAATGACACTGTCGCCTCTTTGCAATGGCAACTTTGGCAACTGAGTGTTGCCCATGCGGCTCAAGGGGTGCTGGACTTTCTCGCCTTAGCATCGCTACCTGCCCAGCGCAGTGGAATCAAAGCTGGGGCAGTCTTTTTCCCTGACGCCAATCAAGTGGTTGGTCGTGGTGGGTTTGATTCCCGACTCCAGCCGTGGGACAGATTTCCCAGTTCCCTGGAGTGGCACCCCATGGTCTACGGCGTTTGCGGTAATACAGGCTGCATTGATAATTTGGTAAAACGCACTCTTGATGGTGCCTTATCCGGCGGAGCGCAGGTAATTCCTGCTCTGGCGGGGGCCTGGGGACAATCTGTTAGTAATCGTCCATCCCTGGAAGCACAAATGAGTAGCCTGCGGCAGTTTGCCCCCCAGGTTAACTCGGTGAGCCATTTTGCTTTTTCCTGGCAAGAGCCTCAGTTCGATCGCGATCGCAAGTTCTGTCAATAAGAGGGATAGTTTGAGAAAGTCAGGGGAAGCGATCGCTTCCCCCTTTGTTTAAGCCACTACGAAATTCACCAATTTCCCAGGCACAACAATGACTTTTTTAATTTCCTTGCCGTCGATGTAGCGCTGGGCAACTTCCGAATCGCGAGCATACTGTTCTAAGGCTTGCTTATCAGCCTGCGCCGGAACTTGAATCGTGCCACGGGTTTTACCCATAATTTGAATCACCAAAGTAATTTCATCAGCCACCAAAGCCGTTGGGTCAACCTGCGGCCAAGCTTGAGTATGCACGGATTCACCATTACCGATCAGGTGCCACAATTCCTCAGCCATGTGAGGAGCAAAGGGAGCCAAGAGCAGCATCAGCGTTTCCATGCCTTCGGCATAGATTGGGGAGTCTTTACAACTGGCATCCGTGAGGGCATTACTCAGTTTCATCAATTCGGAAACAGCCGTATTGAACTGATAGTTGCTCTCTAAATCCTCAGTGACTTCTTTAATAGCGGTGTGAATGGCACGGCGCAAGTCTTTTTGTGCTTTATTCAATTCTCCCGCTTGGGGATTGGGGCTAGGAGAGAGGCGGCCAAAATCAGTTACCAACCGCCAGACACGGTTGAGGAAGCGGAACTGTCCCTCTACATCAGCATCGTCCCATTCCAAATCCTTTTCTGGCGGCGCTTTAAACAAGATGAACATCCGAGCAGTGTCGGCACCGTACTTGGTCAGTACTTCTTCTGGTGCGATGCCGTTGTACTTGGACTTGGACATTTTTTCATAAGTGACCTCCAGCGCGTCCCCAGTTTCTGGATCTTTCGGGTCAGCAGAGTCAATCTCTGTCGGGACGTAGTACTTGCCCGTTTTGGGGTTTTTATAAGTGGTGTTTTGCACCATACCTTGGGTGAGCAAGCTTTGGAAGGGTTCGTCAAAATCGAGTAAACCGCGATCGCGCAACACCTTGGTCACAAAGCGCGAGTACAACAAGTGCAAAATCGCATGTTCAATTCCCCCGACATACTGATCGACGGGCATCCAGTTATTCGTTTTTGCGGAGTCAAAGATTTGAGACTCGTTCCTGGCATCTGGGTAACGCAAGAAATACCACGAGGAATCAATAAAGGTATCCATCGTGTCAGTTTCTCGCTTGGCAGGTGTCCCGCAGCTCGGACAAGGGACATTTACCCAATGTTCCAACTGAGACAGTGGCGACGCACCCCGACCGCTAAACTCGACATCTTCCGGCAACTCCACAGGCAAATCGGCTTCCGGTACTGGCACCGTGCCACAGTTAGGGCAGTGAATGACTGGAATCGGCGCACCCCAGTAGCGTTGCCGGGAGATTAACCAATCCCGCAGGCGATACTGAATGCGTGCTTTCCCGATTTTTTGCCTCTCGGCGTATTTAATCACCTCTTCCTTGGCTAGGGGAGATTCCATCCCATTGAAGAGGTCAGAATTGACAACAATTCCCGGCTCGGTGTAAGCCTGCTTCGGAGATGCCTTAATGTCTGCCGCATCTGCCCGCACAATCACCACTTTGATTGGCAAGTTCTGCTCCGTGGCAAATTGGAAGTCCCGCACATCGTGAGCTGGAACGCCCATTACTGCCCCTGTACCGTACTCGTACAGCACGTAATCGGCAATCCAAATCGGAATTTCTTCTCCCGTAAAGGGATTAATCGCTTTGCCCCCTGTTGGGATGCCCTGCTTGGGTTTATCTTCGGCAGTTCGTTCTAATTCGCTTTGGTTCGCTACTTCTTGAATGAAGGCATCAACCGCTGCGGCGCGCTCGCTTGTTGTCACTAGCTGCGTCAGGGGATGCTCTGGTGCCAGGACAACGTAGGTGACACCATAAACGGTATCGGGACGGGTGGTAAACACACCAATTTTTTCGTCCATCCCCACGATGGGAAACTCTAAGTAAGCTCCGACAGATTTGCCAATCCAGTTTGCCTGCATCAGCTTGACCCTCTCTGGCCAACCTGTCAATTTGTCGAGGTCATTCAGCAATTCTTCAGCGTAGTCGGTGATTTTGAGGAACCACTGCCGCAACAACTTACGCTCTACCTTGGCTCCACTACGCCAGGAGCGACCTTCACTATCAACTTGCTCGTTTGCCAAAACGGTCTGGTCAATCGGGTCCCAGTTAACTGCGGCTTCTTTTTGATACGCCAAGCCTGCTTGGAGAAACTGCAAGAAAATCCACTGCGTCCACTTGTAGTAGTCCGGCGAACAGGTGGCGACTTCCCGGTTCCAGTCGTAGGAAAGCCCCAACCGTTTCAACTCAGCACGCATCTGAGCAATGTTGGCGTCAGTCCATTTGGCAGGATGAATGCCCCGCTGAATAGCCGCATTTTCGGCGGGCAAGCCAAAGGCATCCCACCCCATTGGATGAAGCACCCTGAACCCTTGCATGCGACGAATTCGGGCAATTACATCCGTAATTGTGTAGTTACGGACATGGCCCATATGCAGGTTGCCGGAGGGATAGGGAAACATAGACAGCGCATAAAATTTTGGCTTGTCTACCTCTGTGGGAGCTTGATCTAAACCCAATTTATCCCACTGCTGTTGCCATTTTTCCTCTATCTCTGCCGGGTTGTAACGTGACTCCACGAAAGAATCTCCTGGATAATTAACCTTGTCCAATTCAACAATTGTGGCATATCCAGTTAATTACAGGGCTTGGCGGCTGCCCTCTGGGCAACAAAATCTCAAGATAAAGATGATGGTAGAAAATTTGCGCGTGTTTGTTTACGGAACTCTCAAGCCGGGAGAGGTAAATTATCAGCGTTACTGTGCGGGAAGAACAATTGAGGAAAAGAGCGCGATCGCCTGGGGTCAACTTTTTGATCTCCCGTGCGGTTATCCAGCAATGATTCTCGGCAATCAGCAAGTTTACGGCTTCTTACTCACATTTACCGACACAGCCGTTTTAGAGGATTTAGACCGACTAGAAGACTACAACCCACATCGACTACCAGAACAAAACGAATATAATCGGCAGCAAATTGAGGTGTTTGATGGGGCAGGAAAATCCTTAGGCAACGCCTGGGCATATTTTATGACCCCCCAGCAAATCCAACGCGCCAACGGGAGCTTCCTTCCCCAAGGGTGGTGGAGTGGCTATCCATACTCAGAGCAATAGGGGCAAACATCGTTCGCCCCTAAGCTTTCTTTAAAGTCAAATAGCTAGATTTGATATTAGTTGATAGTAGAACTTGCTAGTTCACGTTTGTTTGAGCGGAGTTTTGGGTAGCGGAGGGGTCAGCAAATGCACCGGAAGCGGGAGAGGCAACAGGTGCTTTGGGAATTTCGACTACAGGTCGATTGAGGGCAATCATCAAGGGTTCTTGAGCCGCCTCTTCTGGTGCTTGAGCAAATTGTGGGACTAAGGATTGGCTACCTGGAAAAAGTCCTGTCAAGGCACTGACAAAAACAGCCGCGATCGCTGTACCACCCCAAGCTGCCCACCGAATAGTCCGGCGGCGTTCAAGGCGTGAAAAAACGTGATCGGCGACTTGTTGTGCCGATTGTTCGCGGGGGACGGGTAGAGTCTGTATTCCCTGACGTAGTCTGAGCAGCCGGGAATGCAAACGTTGCATATCCGGATCGGCTGCTAGCAGCTCTTGCACTTGCTTTCGCTCTGTTGCTGTCACCTCACCATCTAAGTAGGCACTTAGCAGTTCAAAGCCATCGCGTTGCAGGATATCCAATTCGTTAGGACTCCGCTGCTTAGAATGTTTACGAGCGTCAAAATTGGAGGTCATTTTTGCGTCACCGCCGAGTCATACCAAGCGCTCTTACAAAGCTTAGTCTATACATCTCATCATACAAAGAACAACCATTCATGGAAATGGTTCCCGAGATGGATTCTGACTTCAACACCCATCTAAGTAATTTTGCAGTTGAAGTTGCAGCCGAGAACGCGCCCGTGCAATTCTTGACTTGACTGTTCCGAGGGAAACACCTGTAATTTCGGCAATTTCCTCATAGGCCATGCCTTCGATTTCTCTAAGGACAATTGTCGTGCGGAATACTTCTGGTAAGTCCGCGATGCACAAGCGCAGTTGTTCGTAAAATTCACGGGTCGCCATATCATCATCTGGGCTGGGATTATCGGAGGCGATTTCCCAGTCCATCTCCCCATCGTCCATACGACGGGGCGCATCTAATGATAGGGGTGGTGCTACCCGTTTGCGTTTGCGTAACTCATCGTAAAACAGGTTGGTCGCAATGCGACTTAACCAGCCTCGAAATTTGACTGGCTCCTGCAAACGCTTAATGTTGCGGTACACTCGAATCCAAACTTCTTGAGCCAAGTCAGCTCGATCCTGCCAATCCGGAGCAAGATGGTACAGAATTTTGTCTACGTGGGATTGATACCGACGTAGGAGTTCGGCAAAGGCGACACGATCAGGACGGATTCCCGTCTGACAGTGCAAAATCAAGTCGTAGTTCGAGAGTTTTTCGGGTTGCACCGGTACTTGAGGAGCAGTTGCCTCAACCGTTGACCAGGATACAGGAATCGATTGGCTCATGGATGAAATGTGGGAGAACGAACATCCTTCTTCCCCAAGACACCCTACTTGCTTTTAAAGTTCCCGTTGATAGATCAGCGTACAATGGCATTTTTACAAACAATTGACAAGTTATAGTCAGCAAATGAATCATGATCTCAGTGAGGAAAACTTAAAACATCCTCCTAGAGTGGTAGTTACTCGATAGCTAGAAATTTTTCAAAATTCCTAACTTAGTTTTTGTCTGAAGGCTAGTCTGGTGTGTTATTGCTTGTAAAAGATGCCTAATGGGCAGTTAGGTTTATACTCAAACCCAGTGTACGTCAGGCGGGAATTTAAAGAGCCGGGGTCTTGGGAGCTATATATAGTTCTCGCCGACAGGCAACGTCTCCGGAAACTTAGCTTGAAAAAAGATGTGATGATCAATCACGAGCGCAGAAAAACCGATAACTCTTTCACCCGTTAGCCTTTCTCCCCTACCCTCCGTACTAAATAACGTTAAATCTGAAAAACCAATACCCATTGAGGATTAGGCTAGGGGTAGAAGTTTTGATTCCTTTGTTCCGTGTGTAACGCTGTCGAGACTGAATTGCTGTTAAAGCAGTAGGTAACGAAAAATTTTAAGGAGTCGTAGCTAAATGCGTGACTGGAAACAGCAAATCACCATCTTATTAGCAGAAGAGTCTGCCAATGACCAGCACTTAGTCAGGCAGGCGCTGCAAGAAAGTAGCTTACCCGGTGAAATGCGTGTCGTTCAGAACGCAGAGGAACTACTGGACTATCTTTACCACCGCAATCAATTTAGCGAACTCGCCAATTCACCACAACCGAATCTGATTTTGCTGGATTTATATTTGCCAAATCTAGAGTGTTCGCAGGTGCTACAGCAAATTAAAGCTGACCCGAAGTTGCGGCGCATCCCCGTTGTGATCCTCACGAGTTCATCAGCAGACGAAGATATCCGCCGTAGCTATGAACTGGGTGCCAGTTCTTATCTCACTAAGCCAGTAACATTTGAATCATTGGTCGAGCTAATGAATACTTTAAGAGAGTACTGGTTTGAAGTGGTGGAACTACCGCCAGCCAATAATTAATGAATCAAGGAGACTCTCTCCCGATAGCTCGCGATATTTCTACCTTCTACTACTAGGGGTAAACTTCTATTTGTGCAGTCAATAATTGGATCGGGATCATGGCAAGCAATGACTCACTTTCACATAGCTTTATGCTGATGAGCTTTGGGGCGGCGGGTGTCTTGTTTTTTATGGCTGTCCAGCCGAAGCCTGCTCAACAATCCTCAGAGCCTAAAACAGTTGTCGCCGCACTTCCCACGCCGCCGCAATCCTCCTCTAGAAAAACCTCAGCGTCTACTGTATCTAAAGCATCTCTCCTAACGCCCTACATGAAATGGGCTGCCGCTTCCTTAACTACCCGACTAGTGGTTGATTTAAGTGATGCCCAAGTCTACCTTTATTGGGGCGATCAACAATTGGCGAGCTACCCAGTTGCGGTTGGTCAACCCGGATGGGAAACTCCGACAGGAACGTTTAAAGTTATCCATCAGCAACGTAATCCTGTGTGGCAACAGCCGATTACGGGTGAGTTGATAAAAAATAGCCCGAAAAATCCGTTAGGCGATCGCTGGATTGGATTTTGGTCTGATGGGCGTCATCAGATTGGCTTTCATGGGACGAATCAAGAAGCTCTGGTAGGGCAGGCAGTATCCCACGGCTGCTTGCGGATGCGAAACCAGGATATCCGCGCTCTCTACGAGCAAGTAAGTCCTGGGACACCCGTGATTGTTAAGGAATAAAAAGATATTTATCGTTGATATATTATCTGTATTGGAATACCCAAATAATCACTAATTCATGGGCTAACCATCCTACTGCTTCTGATTGAATGTTGGTATTAGTTCTAAGTTGATATTTTTGTAGAGATTATATTTCTTACATTCACTTAAGTAGTTTACTTTGAGAGGTTTTACTCTTCCTTGCTAAAGCGGGAGTTAACTCAACAGGCGGTGATGATACTGCACCCCACTGAGTTACTAAACCGCGTAACAGAGATTCTTGTTCTGTGCGAAACATCTGCAAACTGCCGCCAGCGTTCATAATGGCAAACCAGATAGTGCCCTGCTGTTGTGTTGGTAATGCTCCGGCTAAGGAACTGACCCGATCAAGACTGCCTGATTTCACGACGGCTAAAGGAGGTAGCGATCGCTGACTTAAAATGCCTTCATCCTGCCCGACAACCGTAAATACATCAGCAACCGTCATCCCAGAGGGCTGTAAATAGCGTTCAATGGCTAAAAACATTGCTACAGCAGCACGAGGGGAGATGCGATTTTCTTCCCCCAAGCCAGAACCATTGATCAGGCTAATTTCTGCGGGCGGAACCCCAGCGGCACTGGCGGCTTTTTGGGCGACGACTTTTGCTCCCCCGACAGAATCTGCCAGCATCTGGGCCATTTTGTTATTGCTATAGCTGTTCATCTTTTTCAGCAGTTCAGCTAAGGGGTAAGAAGTATGGCGCACTATTGGCTCGACGTTAGCCGGAAGGGAAGAAGCCACCTGTACTCCTCCCGCGATCGCTACTTGGGGGCGTGGCGTCCCTGGCGGCAAGGTCTGATACTGGCTCAGGGCTTCGGCTGACCAAGTTTGAGCGTTTAACCCTTGCTTGAGCAGATTTCCTGACTTCATCGGGTCAGACTCAAAGTTCATGTAGAACTTGTCAACAATAATGAGATTGCCCGTTACTTGCTTGATACCGCTTTGATTTAAGAGATTACCAACCGCGATCGCTTCTTCCCACACAAATAAGGGGTCTTCTCCCCCCTGAACAACCAAATCTCCCTCTAATACCCCGTTTTCAATTGCTCCGGTTGTTCCAATTAGCGTCACAAACTGGCGCTCAGTACCAAAGGTAGAAAGGGCGGCAAGAGTCGTCGCCACCTTCGTTATAGAAGCAGCAGGCAGAGGCACTGTACCTTGATGATTTGCTAACAGAGTATCCCCGGTTTGTATCCATACGCCCTGGCTGTCCCTAGCAAATCCCTGGGATGCCAACGTATTCACATATTGGTCAATTAGAGGGGTAACGATATTAGCAATCTCTGCTGGTAGTACCAAAGGAACAGTTTTTGCCGCAACAGACAAGGCGTCATTTGGGTTCATCGGTGACGGAGAAGCCTCGGAGAGGGGTGCCGAGGTTGTAGTTTTTGGGGAATTCGCCGTAGAACAGCCAACCAATAGTGTCAGCAGACTGGCAGAGAGTGCAGCCGTTAGCGATCGGGTTTTGGGCATTTTACTGTCTGAGTTCAAATCCACTATGAGACCATAAATTCTACCTAGCATTTACTACCTACGTGCTACTAAAAATTGCATCCGATATTGACGTAGGGATACTAATCGCGATCGCCTCCATCCATTTCAGAGTCGTCGTATATCCACATCGGTTTAACCCCGCGTGAATGCCTGAAGCCAAGTTTTTCGTAGAAAGGGATAGCATTATCTACTGCAAGCAATATCTGCTGATGAAAATTAGCATAACGGCTTTGAAGATGTCGCATTATCTCTCGTCCTATCCCCTTGTTTTGATAGGACGGCAACACCAATAGGTGAGAGTAGTAAACAACAAGTGCCCCATCCGAAATAGCGTTCCCAAGTCCGACTAGTAAATCCTGATGCCATGCTGAGATTACCGTTTGAGAGTTTGTGAGAGCTAACAAAAGTTCATCAGGTTTCTCTGCTGCCGACCATCCACATTGTGAATAAAGATCGATCACCAGATCGCGAGGGAGTTCTGATTTTTCACGATACTCAATTTCTTCAAAAATCATCACTACTGCTGCGGAACTAGAGTACTAGGATAAATTCGCCAAGTAATCGTCTGGAACGATACCTCGGTAAGTGGTTCGCCAAGTGTCTATGTGGATTCGGGCAATTAAAGGAATGTCGGCTAGCGTAGCTTCTCGCACAACCATGGACAAGCACATGTACAGACACCTAACTAATCCTGGACGTACTCTTGTCCGCTAACTAAAGCCTGTTCAGCTCGAACAAATTCCCGTCCTAAATAGGCGGCATGAGCGAGCAGAGAAACGGGGCAAGGGTTAGTTTCTTCAAAAATTTTCACAGAAAGTTCTTTTGCTGTTCTGCCTGCGTATAGGGTTGCTTGAGGACGTTCTACTTTTTCCCGTGCTGAAATAACTTTGCCCGTGTCTGGATCGACTGCCAAACCCTTTTCATTGATCACGTTCGTATAATGTTTGGCACAAATTAATCCGGCATCCCGATCCAGATAAATAATAAAATATCCGTCTGGGTCAAGGTCAATATGGCGTTTTGAGAGCTTCTCGTCAACTGTGGTTAGGGCGTCTGTGGTTTGATGCATATCTCAGTATTGATTATTTCAGCTCAGAGTTTCTGATTTTTTTCAAGTCGGCAATGAACCTATTTCTAGTTTAGAAGTTGATTGCTCTATTCAGAGAATTAGAAGTTGGTATATTCCATTTCTCAACCCAGTAGAGTCTATCTACAATTTAGTATTCTTCTTTTTGTCCTGGCGTCCTTTGCTCTGCGAAAATATCGGCATACTTCACGCTAACTGAGAATGGCTATAGGAAAAATATTGTTCATTAGACAGCACTAAGGTTGACACTACCCACCCAACTGAACAAATTAAGCGGTCACAGAATCAGCCTGTATTAATTAATCAATGGCATCTAGATCGAGAGGAATGTCCCGCTTGCTAAAGGGCAAATCCTGATTGATGGCGTCAATTTCTTCCTGTTCCATCGCATTTACTTCGCCGATGTAGTTATGCAGAATTTGGGCAAGGCGTCGATTGTAGAAGCGGTGCAAGCTGTGGTTGGGGGTGGCGGGGAAGCCGCGACGTTTTTTGTGGCGTCCTCCTGCACCAGGGTCAAAGCTTCGGATGCCGTTGGCGATCGCCCAGTCAATGGGAGTGTAATAGCAGGTGTCAAAATGTAAGCAATCGTACTCTTCAAAGCAGCCCCAGTAGCGCCCGTACAGTTGATCGCCTTTGGTGAGGCAAAATGACATCCCCACCGGACGGTGTTCATCTCCTTCTTGATAGGCGGCGACGAGTAAAACGCGATCGCTGTAATTGGGATAAAGCTGCTCAAAAAATTTGCGGGTGAGGTACTTGCTACCCCAGTAAAACTTGTCGCAGGTGCTGCTGTAGAAGCTGTAAATCAAGGGAAAAACTGATTTAGGAATCTGATCACCTTTGAGGAGTTTGAGGTACAAACCCGCATTCGTCACGGCTTTACGTTCCCGCTTGATATTGCGTCGCTGATTAGCGTTAAAAACTGCCAGGTAATCATCAAAGCTTTGGAAGTTATTGTTTTGCCAAATGTAGCTGTGGTGTAGCCAGCTAGTGAAGCCGTGGCGTTCTATAACCGGACGCCATTGGGGGTCAACAAAGAGGAAGTGACAGCCAGAAAGCTGGTTGCGATCGCAAAAATGGTCAATGGCGACCACCATCATTTCTGTTAATTCAGCCTCATCTTCTCCCGGAGCCATTAAAAATCGATAGCCTGTCGCTGGCGTAAAGGGCGTCATCCCTAGCAGCTTAGGATAGTAGCGAATACCTAGCCGATGGGCAAGATCCGCCCACTGATGGTCAAAAACAAACTCGCCATAACTGTGACCCTTTATATACAACGGGGCGGCAGCAATCAGTTGTCGGTTGCGCCACACGGCTAGGTGATTCGGCAACCATCCCGTTTTTGCCGTCGCACTACCGGATGTTTCGAGGTTATTTAGCCATTCCCATTCTAAAAACGGCGTCTTCAAGGGCAAAGCGAGGGCATCCCACTCTGCCTGGGGAATGTCAGCAATGCGGTTGACCCAGGTAACAGAATACTCAGTCTGGGGGTGTTGAACCATTGGGGAAATCCAGGATAAAAACTTGTTAAAGTCCTGACGAACCAGCATCTACACTCTGATTCAAAAAGCCAAGCTTTATCTAACTTAATACAACCTTTATCTTGGTTGCAGCCGATAGTGCAAAAATACTTCCTGCCCAACAGTTTGGGCACTCAAAAGTTGCAAACGCCGCGCCTGATGCTCCAAAAATCCGCTACCTTCAACTGGGGTAGGGGCTGACGTTCCCCCTAAAACGAGGGGACAAACCGTTAGCCAAAATTCATCAATCAAGTCAGAGGCGAGTAAAGCCGCAACCAACGTGCCACCCCCCAAGACGGCAACTCGTTTTAAACCGAGAGTAGCCAGTTGCTGTAACGCCTCTGTCCAATTCATAACGCCTGCGGTGGCATTAGAAACTAGAATTCGTTCAAAATAAGTCTCTTTTGCTTGTTTCTGCCAATATTCAGCACCAGTTGTAGTGGTTAGTAACCATCGGGGGACAGACTGTTGAAAAAAGCGTAATTCTGGGTCAATTTTGGCGGAGGCGGAACAAACAATCTGTACAGGCTGTGATGGTTTTCCTTGTTGTTGGCGTTGTTCTAAAAGTTGGGGAGTAGAAATGCTCATTGTTGTGCCATAAGCTCGCAAGGTTCCGGCACCAAATAAGACTCCATCAGCTAAAGCAACTTGACGTTCTAGGTGTGCTTGGTCAGCTTCAGAAGAAAAACGCGCAGGCGATCGCTTAACATCAGCAATTTTGCCATCCGTACTCATCGCTAAAACGACTGTCGTTGAGGGTCGTTGCAAAATTAAATTTGTAGTCATATTCACTGAGGCTATTGTGCCAGTAAGTTTAGACATCCCTTAAGTAAGGGAAGCCAATATATAAATTCAGCGAAGCTAAGGCTTTGACCTACCCGATGATTTAGAACCGTTCTAGGATGGAAACGAGTTTTAATTTAAAGTCAGACACCATGAGCCAATCCTCACAACCTACAACCTCGGAAAATTTGTCTTCTTTCCCTAGCTTCTAGCTTTTAGCTTCTAGTCCTAATTTCTGGTCAGTTTAAGTGGCTTGATGTCAAGATATTACTTTCAGGAGTTACCGAATTGTGGGACGGTTCATTGAATTAGCTATATTCAGAAGACGAAGTTTTGGTTAAGCCTGCTGTGTAGAAAACAGAAGAAGGCAATCCTGATCTGCATCTAAGAGGTAATTCCTCTACTGTATTAATTGTTGCTGCTGGGTATTCCACCTCGATATATCGATATCCTATGGCTAAGCTAGGTCAATCCTCCTTTCGCCGCATCCTACTATCACGCCTTCTGCTTTTGAGCGTACCGGTGTTACTGACGGGGGTATATGTGACCTATCGGAAAGCACGCTCGACCCTTCTAGAAACAGCTCGTCAAAATCTGACTGAAAGCGCGGTCAGAAAAGCTGAGAGTATTCAAGAGTCGATTACTGCCCTAAAAGCGAACTTGGTAACGGCTAGCGAGACGGTGGTGCTACAGTCGCGATCGCGCCAATCCTATCAAACCTACCTCAACCAACTTGCCCAGCAGTTACCAACACAAATTCAATGCGTCCAGTTGACGAATTTACAAACTAGAACACTGGAGGCGAGTACCTGTGGCAATCAACCGCTCAATACCACTGTCCCTGTAAATTTCTGGTCTCAGCGGCAAAATCCACGCATCTTAGACCGCTCGAAAGTTTATGTTTCTGCCCTTTCAATGCCGCCATCCACACAAGCAGCAAGTCAGAAACGCCAAGCTTCCTCAAGAAAACAATTAGAGCTTGTCTTCAGCGCCCCCGTGTATGACGCGGACGGACAACTACAATATGCCCTCACCATTCAATCAGCCCTACTCCAGCAAGAGCAAACTCGACCCGGTTCCTTAGCGGGTTATCCGGTTGTTTTTAACCAAGATGGCTTAGTGCTGGCGCATCCCATTGCCGAACGCGTCGGCAGCAACATTACCCAAGACTCAGATGCCCAGCGGCTGGCAACAGTCAGGAAAAATGCGATCGCCAACAATTCTTCGTTTCTCCACTTGTTCTCATTGGAGAAAGACGGCGAGGAATATCTGGCTGGCTATACCTCGCTCTCTAGCCCCATCACCAGCGAACCCAATCAAAGATGGATTATTCTTGCCGTAACGCGCCTGGATAGTGCCTTGGCGGGGCTGGGAGACATTCAGCAAGTTTTGTTGATCCTGACATGCGGCTTACTTGCCACCTGTTTGTTGGCGACAATCTATATTGCTCGAACTTTGGCACGTCCCTTAGAAAAACTGCGAGACTACGCCCTCAGCGAGCAGGAACGGCACTTTACTCATCGGGTTCCTCACAATTTCCAAATTCGGGAATTTAACCAACTCTCTGAAGCCATGGAAGGCATGATTCTGCGGCTAAAAGACTGGGCGGAAGAACTCGAAACCGCCTGGAAAGAAGCGCAAGCGGCTAACCAGCTCAAAAATGAGTTTTTGGCAACCACATCCCACGAACTGAGAACTCCTCTCAATGGCATCATTGGCTGTATCCGACTGGTTAGGGATGGTTTTTGCGATGATCGGGAAGAAGAACTAGACTTTCTCAAGCGAGCCGATGATGCGGCTATTCATCTTTTAGGCATTATTAATGATGTTTTGGACATTGCCAAAATTGAATCTGGGAAGCTGTCGGTAGAACTCGAACCCATCGATTTGCAATGCTTAATTGACGAAGTGATTAATCTCCAAGCTGTTCACGTACAGCAAAAGGGTTTAACTCTTCATACCTCCAAATTGGACGATGTGATTGCGGTTAATGCCGACCCCGCCAAACTGAAGCAAGTACTGATCAATGTCGTTGGCAATGCCGTGAAGTTCACCGATCGAGGCAGTATCACCATTAAGATGCGGCTGGAGTCTAATCAGAATGGGCAAACTACGCCGGAACTTCAAGATGCGGCGATCGACAATCAGCTCTCTCTAACTAACGGGAAATATCCTACTGTGGCGATCGCGATCAAAGATACGGGAATTGGTATTGACCCCATGCAGCAGCAAAAACTTTTTCGTCCCTTTGTAATGGTGGATGGTAGCACCACCCGTAAATTTGGGGGGACAGGACTGGGATTGGCAATTTCGCGGAACTTAATTGAACTGATGGGCGGTACCATTTCTCTTGGCAGTAAGGGAGAAGGTCACGGCACCACGGTCGAGATTGTCTTACCAACCATTGAGCCGTCACTGCTGCCCTTTAAAGACTGTCCGGAGGCAACTCAAGTAACCCAGAAGAAGGCGGCGACAGACAATAATGGGGCGGATAAAAATGGCGCTGTCATTTATCCTGCCCAATCCGCAGCGGGGGAACTGTAACGGGAACACCTCCTTGGTGCAGCGATTGACTCAAGCAATGGAGAATCTGCACCAGTTGTGCGCCAACCCAGCCAGAAGAGACTGGGGAAGGAGTGGCTTCGATGATGCTGGTTAAAAAGCGATCGCATACCCGCCCCAATGGTTCTCCCGGTTCAATACCCACGACTTCCCTAGCCAAACCCACTGGTGTAAACGAGTCGTCCGTCTGCTCAAAGTGCCCCTGTTGAACGGTTAGAGGCGCGTCTGTCAGTAGCTCATCAAAAATTAACGTGCCGCGATCGCCAACAACGCACAAACGCCGCTGCTTGTCGGGATTTAGCCAGCACAAATGGATAGACGCACAAACGCCATTGGGGTAAGTCAGTGTCGCCCAAACCAGGTCAGCCAAACCTTGTCCTGATGAGGCAATTAAGGAAGGATTTTGCTGAAGCCAAACTGTCCCCGTCGCTTGCACCTGCACGGGGGTTTGCCCCAGTAGGGTATTGAAAATGGCTATGTCGTGAATTGCCAAGTCCCACAAGGCGTCAACATCCTGACGCACTGGCCCTAAGTGGGTACGCGTTGCATAGCCATAGCGTAAGGCTCCCAAACGCCCTGACTGAACAACCTGGGCAGCACGTTCCACGGCAGGATGAAACAGATAAGTATGGTCAACCATCAGTTGCCGAGACTGCTGTTCGGCAAGGCGGCAAAGTTCCAAACACTCCGCAGGATCGAGGGTTAGAGGTTTCTCTGTCAGGACGTGATGACCTTGTCGCAAGGCGTCGGCAATTAAAGGGTAGTGGGTGGCGGCGGGAGTAGCGATCGCCACGGCGGCAATATCCTCTTTTTTGCGTATCGTTTCCCAATCCTGGGCTAGCATCACATCCCCATCCAACTCAAAACGCTCTCTTACCTGCGCCAAGCGTTCTGGATGGGGGTCAACTACCGCTACGACACGGGCTTGAGGATGTTCCAAAAAGTTCCGAATCAAGTGAACGCCCCAACGTCCCGCTCCCAATACAGCAATCCCAATCTTCATGAAAGTTTTAAGTTGACGGACTTAATCACTTACCCTTCATAACTCATAACTGTGGAAAACGCTTCCTTGGCGGCGGCTTGTTCGGCTGCTTTTTTAGAGCCGCCTTTGCCAGTACCAAGTCGTTGATCCTGAAACCAGACTTCAGCAGTAAAGCGCTCTTGCTCGCCGTGAGACCCTCCGGTTTCCTGGACGCGATACTGGGGTAACACTTTGTAACGCGCTTGCGTCCACTCCTGAAGCGCATCTTTGTAGTTCTGGCGGGCAGGGTCTTTGCGAATTTCTATGGCAAGTTGCTCTAAGTGGGAGTTTAGCCAGGGGCTAATCAGTTCTAGGTTATGAGTACTAAGGTAAAGCGCTCCTAGCACGGCTTCAAAGGCATCCGCTAGCCGCGACATTTCCCCCGCTTTATCGTTCGCCGCACTATTAGAAACCAGCAAGTACCGCTCCAATCCGTAGCTAGTGGCTAACTGTGCTAATAAGCGATCGCTTACCAAGATCGAACGAATCGCCGCAAACTCACCGACCAAAGCCTCCGGATAAGTTTTAAACAAAAACTCTGAAGTCGCCAAACGCACCACCGCATCCCCGACAAACTCTAACTGCTCGTAGTTTGCCCCTGCTGAAATACTCGAATGCGTCAGTGCTAAATCCAAAAGCGACCAACGCACTGGTACCGTCTGAGGTAGCCCCAGTTTTTGCACTAACTTCTCTAATTGCTTTTGCCGACGAGGGTCTGTAAGAGGCATTAGTTCTGAGTCCTGAGTCCTGAGTCCTGAGTCCTGAGTCCTGAGTGTGGAAGAAAGGATGAAGTATGTTCGGCGAAGCCGTTGCCGAAGGCGCTTGGTGAAGGATGAAGGATGAAGTATGAAGGGTGAAGTATGAAGGGTGAAATAGGCGATTGGAGTAATGGCTAATCGTTGTCAACTTTTCTCTCCCCTGCTCCCCTGCTCCCCTGCTCCCCTGCTCCCCTGCTCCCCCGCTCCCCCGCTCCCCCGCTCCCCTGCTCCCCTGCTCCCCATGCCCTCATCACCTCAAAAATAGGGAAAGAGTCGGACATAAGCCGGGTTCTGTTCTTCACAGTAGAGACTTAGCGTACTACGTCTCTACACGGGAAGGGCGGTTATCTATCTGGGACGCCTGTTACCAGACGCCTCAAGCAGTTCTCTAACAACGGGACTGGTAAAAGACCAACCATAGTCCCTTCGACCTTGCTCCTGACCGGGGTTTACCGAGCCAGCACCTCTCAATGCTGCTGGTGCGCTCTTACCGCACCTTTGCACCCTTACCTGTTTGTAAAGGCGTAGCAGGCTACGTCTCTACACCATCGGCGGTATGTTTCTGTGGCACTATCCTCACGGTCGCCCGCACTGGGCGTTACCCAGCAAGTCTGGTCTTTCAGGAGCCCGGACTTTCCTCAGACTCTCACAACGTGCGAGTCCGTAACCACCTTCGCCTACTCTTTCCCAGATCTAGTCTAAAGGCTAAGTGTTACTTCCGCTTCGGTTTCCACGCTTCAACGATCGCGCTTTGCCAAGTTGGTTTGGTGATTGTTAGTTGACAAGACAGATCATAAAAGCGTCTGCTAGATGTAGGAGCAGTTGGATCGGGAAATTGTAAGCTTAGGCGCAGGGAGATGTAGTCAGTTTTGTCCGCCGCTCTCTTGAGCTTTCTAGGTTTAAATAAGGGAGAGGTAATTGCTAAAGTACCGCTAGCGTCCCGTTTGAGAACATCTTCAGCCGTCAGAGTTTCCCTGAGGCTTTGACTAGGAGCAATGACGCTAAAGACTTGGGGTTGGAGTAGATCCAATGTCATACCGGGAGGGAGGCGAATCACTCGCCGCGATCGCCCTTCAAAATCAATCAGAGCACTTTGATCCCAGTTCACATACAGAGAATAATCTGGAGACTTGTTATCAATACTGAGTTGAAGTTTCTGAAGGTCTTCAAGCTGGTATTGCTCTTCAAATTTAAACTTTATATCTACTAAGCCTTGCAACTCTTGTGCTTCTAGTTGTTGAGCCAGTAAATCCCGATTTAGCTCGATAACTACTAGTTTATCTATTTCCTTAATCATTCGGTAAATGACATAGGCGACGGAGATAAAATAGACTACCAAAATAAATAAATTGCGGCTATCCATGCAGAAACAAGAATAAGGTATGAAGAATGAAATAAGAATACTTTGATTTCATCTTTGATACTTTATTATTTGATTTTCAACATTTTACCTTCAACTCATTGCTCGTAACAATTAACTAGAAAGCATGAAAAATGAAAAATTAAATTCCATTACATAGTCTCAAACTCCTATTTTTTAAGTGGGGAAGAAGAGGAATATCTGATGGTTTCACGCCTAAACGTGTTTCTCCCATCACTAGCGCCCTACCTTCAATCCCTCTACTTATTTATGGGGTTGATACTTCATAAGTCACACTTCAGTTGACTATTTCTGCTGAATTGTGGAGAGGTTTTTAAACCAGCCGCGTCGCCAGAAGAAGGCAGACAAACCTAAGGCGATCGCAATCATTACACCCCAAGTTGCAAAGTAGCCCCATTTCCACGTTAGTTCGGGCATATACTCAAAGTTCATCCCATACACCCCAGCGACAAATGTTAGCGGAATGAAGATAGTTGAAATGACCGTCAAGACTTTCATAATCTCATTCATTTTATTGCTGACGGAAGAGAGATACACATCCATCAAGCCGGAAGCAAGTTCTCGGTAAGTTTCCACTATATCCATGACTTGAACGGTATGGTCATAACAGTCTCGCAAGTAAACTTGGACTTCAGAACTAATCAAGTCACTATCGCCGCGAATCAAACTATTAATAGCATTACGTTGGGGCCAAATACACCGACGCAAGGCGAGTAATTCCCGCTTAACTTGGTAGATTTTCTCCAAAGTTTGAGGAGTGGGGTTGGCGATCACTTCGTCCTCTAAGTCTTCAATACGTTCGCCGTATTCTTCCAGTACGGGGAAGAAACCGTCAATAATGGCATCTAGTAAAGTGTAGGCGAGGTAGTCGGCGTTGGACTTGCGGATGTTACCTTTGCCACTACGAATGCGATCGCGCACCGGACTAAAGCAATCTCGTAGAGGTTCCTCCTGCACCGTTAGCAGGTAGTATTGCCCCAATACAAAACTAACTTGTTCAATATAAAATCCCTCTCCCGTTTCTTTGGGCATCACCATCTGGCAAATAACTACCAGCTGATCCTCGTAGTCTTCCACCTTCGGGCGCTGAGGGACATTGACCACATCTTCTAGCACCAAGGGGTGTAACTTAAAAACTCCCCCTAACCGCCGCAAGATCTCTTCACTCCCCAATCCCTGCACATCTACCCAAGAAACGGATTCAGTATCCAGGTAAGGCGCACAAGCTTCTGGCGTTAAGTTGGGGATACGAATTACTTGGCTTTCGTTGTAGTCGATTAGCACAATCTTTGAAGGACTGGCATTCTCTTCAATATTGAGCGTCCCTGGAATACTACCGGGTTTGTCATAAAAATAATCAAATAAATCTTCCTCTTCCTCTTCTCTAGGCACAGTAAAATTTGCAGTTGATAAATTCATGTCTGTCATGTATGCCTACCTAATCTTTAGGGCTTCCCTACCAATCCGACTAACAAAAAGATTTAGCAATAAAATCTATTTCTTGTTTTAGACCTTCTGTATGCCAGCTAACATACCCTCCAAATAAGCAATTACCCTGGTTGTCAAAAATAGAAACATGATGAACATTAAGATGATTGACGAACAATCGAAGTGTTCCGCTATTATCTCTGAATTGCAGATGAATGTTATTGTCTCTCTCCCCTGTTATTCCAGAAACTTTTTCTAGAAATTGCAGATAAAGGCTATTGTCTCTCTCTAGTGTTATTCCAGGAAGTTTTTCTAGGCGAATAATTACTTGTTGTAGTATGTTGTCACTCAACCTAAAACCTTCAGTTCCCAAAACATTATTAACGATTAAACTTGCTGTTTTATGACAACTCCAATACCAACTATGAGCATCATTAACTGCTAACGCCATAGCTACATCAAATTGACCAACAGTACGAGCAGCTTTCTCTGCTAGATTAACATCGGTACAGATATATTCATCTTTTAAGCTAAAGTTAGTTGCCACATCAAAATTAATGCTGGATTTGAGAGGGTAAGCAATAATATCTGAAGACTGAACAATATTAGTCCACCTTAAAGGATTATATGGATAATTCTTTGTGACCTCTTTTATTTGTTCAGAGGTGACGCCAAGCATGGTATTAAAAAATAATATCGGCGAACCCATTGTAGTTATACTCTGAAGCTTAATTTCTTTAATATTTTCAGTTTTACGAAAACCTTCGATCATTGCTCTGATGTCAAGGGCTGGATCTCTAGGAGTTAGTTTTGAATTAAATCTTTCAGAAAATAAAATATCCCATAAGATAACACTTCCCAACGAGTGAGCAACTATATGGAGTTCAGTTTCTTCTAGATGCTTTGTTATAAAGTCCTGTAAATCCTGTGCAATAACTTTTCGGATAGCCTCTCCACGTTCTGGGTTAAGATAAGTTAAAACGTCTCCGACAAAATCCGAAAAAAATCCTTCTCTAAAACTTTTATAACGGAAAATATCATCAACATTGACTTCAGGAGATTCTTGTTGCGCTATCTGTAAATCTTGATGAATCTGATTCCATATCTTACTAATATCTTTGACAATGTTTCCCCAAAAGCTTAGATGGAAGTGAGGAAGTGGTTTTCCTCTCTTTACAAATTCATCTTTAATTAAGGCTTTTAATGTATCTGCACAGCGGACATCTCGCGTGGCGACACCGTGAATAAAAAATACAAGCATAGTAAACCTAATTAAACCTAATTCAAGGCGTTCTCGCTCACAGATTGCCAACGGAGGTGTACTTTCCTTCTTCGATAGCAGGTGCAAGGTATGAGCTAATACAGTATCTCTAAAAAATTAGATAACTGCCACAAAAAAAGCAGCCTGTTTTATAAAACAAGCTGCTCAACTTTTTTCAAGCCCGCTTAGGGGGCTTTTTATTTAGCCTCAGACGAGGGAACGGTGGACGCAATGGACTACATCATGCCCATGCCGCCCATGCCGCCCATACCGCCCATGCCGCCCATACCGCCCATTCCACCCATGCCGCCCATGTCGGGAGCAGCAGATTTCTTCTCAGGCTTCTCGACAACCAAGGCTTCAGTTGTCAAGACCATTCCGGCGATGGAACCTGCATTTTGCAGGGCAGAACGAACAACCTTAGCCGGGTCAATGATACCTGCGGCGATCAAGTCTTCAAACTCACCTGTAGCGGCGTTGTAACCAATGTTGGTGTCGCTGCTGCGGACTTTTTCAACGATTACAGAACCTTCTACACCTGCATTGTCTGCCATTTGGCGCAGAGGCGCTTCTAAGGCTCTAGCGACGATGCCGGCACCGATTTTTTCTTCTTCGCTCATGCCGTTTTTGACATCGGCAATTTTGCTAATTAGGCGAATCAGAGTGCTGCCGCCGCCAGGGACGATTCCTTCTTCAACTGCCGCTTTTGTGGCGTTGAGGGCGTCTTCAATTCTTAGCTTGCGGTCTTTGAGTTCGGTTTCAGTTGCCGCACCCACTTTGATTACAGCAACGCCACCCGCAAGTTTAGCAATCCGCTCTTGTAGTTTTTCTCGATCGTATTCGGAGTCAGTATCTTCCAACTGTCTGCGAATTTGGGCAACCCGTTTGTCAACATCTGCCTTCGTTTCACCACTAGCAACGATGGTGGTGGTGTCTTTGTCGATGGTGATTTTCCGGGCAGTTCCTAGCATATCTAGGGAGGCGCTATCAAGTGTCAGACCGATATCTTCAGAGATCAGCTGACCGCCTGTGAGAACGGCGATATCTTGCAGCATCTGTTTGCGGCGATCGCCAAAGCCAGGAGCCTTGATGGCAGCTGCACTCAGGACGCCCCGTGCTTTGTTGACAACCAATGTTGCTAAGGCTTCGCCTTCAACATCTTCGGAAATCACCACTAGGGGTTGACCCGCACGAGCGACTTTTTCCAGAACTGGAACTAAATCCTGGATAACGCTAATTTTTTTATCGGTAATCAAAAGGCGGGGATTTTCAAATTCCACTGTCATCCGTTCGTTATCGGTGACGAAGTAGGGAGAAATGTAGCCCCGATCCAATTGCATCCCTTCAACAACATCAAGTTCGGTTGTCAGGGACTTGGATTCTTCAACGGTGATGACGCCGTCTGTGGTGACTTTGCTCATTGCTTGGGCAATCATTTCACCGACTTCGTCATCGTTACCAGCGGAAACGGTGGCGACTTGGGCGATGGCACTTCCAGCAACAGGCTGTGCCATTACCACGATTTCCTTCACTAGATGGGCGATCGTTTTCTCGATCCCACGCTTGACAGCTACTGGATTCGCTCCCGCCGCGACGTTCTTCAAGCCTTCACGAATCATCGCTTGAGCAAGAACTGTAGCCGTAGTTGTGCCGTCCCCAGCAATATCTTTCGTTCTAGAAGCGACTTCTTGAATTAGCCGCGCACCAGTATTTTCTAGGGGGTCTTCAAGTTCGATTTCTTTAGCAACAGTGATCCCGTCATTGACAATCTGAGGAGAGCCAAATTTCTTCTCTAGCAGAACATTACGTCCTTTAGGCCCGAGGGTAATCTTGACGGCGTCAGCCAGAGCATTGACGCCGCGCTCTAAAGCCCGTCTCGATTCTTCGTTAAACGAAACAATTTTTGCCATACTTTCCCTTGCTTTCGTCGTCGTTCCATCCAAAATTTAGCACTCATACCAGGTGAGTGCTAATTGAATTTTAGTTCGGTTATCCCCCCTTGGGGTGATGGGGTGATGGTACGTAAAGGGAGCAGGGGGAATGAAAACAACAAAATTTTGTTGCCGTTAAGTAAGTAGGCGAGCATAAATCAGACTTTGTATTGCCCTGTAAAAATTGTTACACGGGTTTGTAGCCAAAATTAGGGCTTGTTTTGAGGAATTTAGCCCTGACTACAGACCAGTAATATTTACATATCCGACTTAACTCGAATGGCACTGACTTAAGCGGCAAATAGTTGTTCTTGAGAAAAACCCAGCTTGGGGGTCTTCCCCCCAAACCCCCCACGCTGGGGGATGAGTGCCTCCCCCAGACCCCCTGCACAAGGTTTGATCTGTGCCATTCGACTTAATTCCTTTTTTCATGGCTAACGTCTGAGGCGTCGTTAGCAGGAAAAGAACCTCTCGGCACTTCTTTAACTGTAGAAAGTACGATTGTGGTGCGAGTTTTGACGATACCTGATAAATTCTTGAGTTCGTCGCTAATGACTCGCTCTAAGTCTTCCGTATTACGGCAACGCACCTTTAGTAGATAATCGTCATCGCCAGTAATCTGATGACATTCCTGGACTTCAGAGAGTTTTTGCACGCATTGCAAAAAAGGGACTCGATCTGCCGGTGTCTTTAGAGCGACCGCGATAAAGGCTATCAAACTACAACCGACAGCATCACGGTCAATCAAGACAGTGCACCTTTGCATCACTCTACATTCCTTTAAACGCTAAACCTGATTGGCGGTAGCAGAAACCAGCTTATTCAGGAGCGAGGCTGATGTAGACTCGGTATCCTGCACCTTGGTTATCTGTCGTAAACGAAGTGAAAGTTTATCTTCCCACTTGAACTCTAACGTAATGAGCCAGGAGCGGAGATAACTACTTTACAGATGTGGTGAATTTTCTGAGCTATGAGTCGTCAACCTTATTGCCTGTCGGAACTTACGACGATTTTCATTGATATTCACCAAGACCCGTTTTTGAAGGGTGGAATTTCCCATAGCTTCGGAGCTATGTTCCCTACCTGTGTAGCTAACTCAACTAAAAATTGCTGTATAGGAGTTTGCGTTTTAATTAGCGATCGCCTCTGTAGTCAAAGCAAACTAACTTGCTATTGCCGCCAGTTGCCATTGATTTCTCCAGGTTTCTAGATCAGTAAAAGCGCGATCGCGGTAAGCTCCGTAACGCTCCTGTTTATTTTTAATTTTTTCAGGCAAAGCTGGCAAAATACCGAAATTTGGTGGCATGGGCTGGAAGTGCTTCGGCGAGGCTGAACTGATGAACTCCAGCAGCGCCCCCATCATGGTTGTTTCTGGGAGAGTCACAGGCGGTAAGCCTAAAGCCAACCGTGCCGCATTGGTTCCCGCTAGCCAACCTCCCGCTGTAGCAGCGGTGTAGCCCTCCGTGCCAATCAGTTGTCCGGCGGCAAGTAAGGTTGCCCGTGTTTTAAACTGCAAGGTTGTCTGCAACAGTTGAGGGGCATTGAGGAACGTATTACGGTGCATTACCCCCATTCGCACAAACTCGGCATTTTCCAACCCTGGAATCAGACGGAATACACGCTTTTGTTCGCCCCAGCGTAGATTGGTTTGAAAGCCCACCATATTCCAAAGCTGCCCTGCCTTATCTTCTTGGCGCAACTGCACTACGGCATAGGGGCGCTTGGATTTGTTTTCAGGGTCGCGAAAATCCCCATGACGGCTATCAAACAGCCCCACAGGCTTCAACGGGCCGTAGCGCATAGTGTCCTCACCCCGTCGCCCCATTTCCTCAATTGGCAAGCACCCTTCAAAGAACTTGGCAGTTTCTTTTTCAAAGTCCTTAAGTTCCGCTTGTTCTGCTGCACAAAGTTCCTGCCAAAAGTGTAGATACTGCTCCTTATTCATCGGGCAGTTGAGATAGGCGGCTTCTCCTTTGTCGTAGCGAGAGGCAAGAAACGCGGTCTCTTGATCGATCGACTCGCCTACCACAATTGGACTTGCCGCATCAAAAAAGCTCATGTACTCCATGCCTGTAAAGCGCTGCAAGTCTTCAGTTAGGGCAGGACTAGTTAAGGGCCCTGTGGTGAGAACGACAATTCCCTCTTTGGGGATTTCCTGAACTTCAGAACGCCGCAACTCAATTAAGGGATGCTGGGCGAGAGTTTCCGTTAATTCGTGGCTAAAAACCCCTCTATCTACGGCTAAGGCTCCCCCAGCAGGCACCGCATGTTCATCGGCTTTGCTGATAATAATCGAACCCAAGCGTCGTAGTTCTGCGTGCAACAAACCCGATGCGCGATCGCTAGACTGTGCGCCAAAGGAATTACTACACACCAGCTCTGCCAGCTCCCCGGTGTGATGAGCCGGACTGTTCTGCACTGGGCGCATTTCATGCAACACCACTGGCACCCCAGCTTGGGCAATCTGCCAAGCCGCTTCCGTCCCTGCCAGTCCGCCACCAATTACTTGAATCGGTTTGTTCTTCATTAGTCCTGAGTCCTGAGATCCTGAGTCCTGAGTCCTGAGTCCTGAGTCCTGAGTAAGGAAGAAAGTATGAAGTATGAAGGGTGAAGTATGAAGGGTGAAGGATGAAGGATGAAGTATGAAGGGTGAAGGATGAAGTATGAAGGATGAAAAGGGTTATTGGTTCTCTTCCTCTCCCCTGCTCCCCCGCTCCCCCGCTCCCCTGCTCCGCTGCTCCGCTGCTCCCCTGCTCCGCTGCTCCGCTGCTCCCCTGCTCCCCATCACCTTATCAGAAGAATTCTTCCCTATCGCCAGTTCACCAATCTCCCTAAATATTCAACCACTGCACAACTGTCCCTGGTACGGGTAGCAGCATAGCGATCAAAAATGCTAGTGCTAGCAGTCCGCAGACATCGCGCCAGTTGTTGAGTTCTGAAACATCATTGAGGGCAGGTTCGTCTAAAACGGGCATAAATAACAGAATAATTGCCCAAAGTAGCAAATCTGGATGAATCAAGGCGAGAACTAGCACCAATACGCGGGTAATCTGACCGATGGTCGCTCCGGTTTTTTGCCCAAACATGGCGTGGACAATGTGACCGCCATCTAGTTGTCCGACGGGCATTAAGTTAAACGCCGTCACGACTAAACCAATGTAACCAGCGATGCCTACGGGATGAAGGTTGATTGCCATTCCTGCGGTTAGCTGACTTCCTAACGCCAATTTGCTCAGTACAGTGAGTAAAAAGGAAAATCTGGGGTTGAGGGATTCAAGGGTCAAGATTCCCGATGCGTCTGATAAGGGGACAACGCTGGAGTGGGCAAGCCCCCAGATCAGCAAAGGTAGGGTAACGACTAATCCTGCCAGAGGGCCTGCAATTCCGACATCAAATAAGGCTTTACGGTTTGGCACAGGCGATCGCATTTGGATAAATGCCCCAAATGTTCCCAGGAAGAAGGGGATGGGAATAAAGTAAGGCAGAGTTGTCCGCATCTTGTAGAGCAGCGCCACCACGTAATGACCTAGTTCATGGATGCTGAGAATTGCCATCAGGGAAAAGGCATAGGGTAGCCCCCTCAGCAAAACCGATGGATCAGATTGCACCTGTTCGGGAGAGATTCCCGCCAGCCATACCCCGGCAACGGTGGTTGTAAATAACGTAATTAGCAACAGTGCCAAGGCTAAAGCGGGTCGCGTTACAGGTGTGGTATCACCTTTAGCCGCCGCTTGGGCTTGGGGGTTGGGAACCAAGGCAAAAAAGGGCTTACCGCTGAAGCTTTCTTGAAAAATGAGGAAAAAGCGATCGCCAAATTCTCCCTCAACATTTTCCCGTACTGTCTTGTAGGCAACTTCTGGATTTGAGCGCAGCTTCCCACGACAGATCACCGCTTGCGGTCGGTACTCTATGTTTTGGAGATAGTAAATACCCCAGGGAAAACAGTTTCTTAACTCTGCTTCTTCCTCTTTGGTGATGGGACGTGCCACCGACTTCTCGTCCAGTGTTGGCAAGGGGTTCGCTGCCGCTGCTTGAGGCGTTGCCTGGGCAGCCTGAGGGTTGACAGGAGTGACATCTCGCCTTCCCTTCTGAATCAACAGCCAGTACAACAGCGGGCAAACTATAAAAGGAGCGATCGCCAAGACTAGTGGCATTGGCGTATCCTCCCCCTGAATCAACGCCCAGCCACTCCAAACTAGCGCTGGTGTCATCATCACCAACCACAACAGCCATACAGGTGTGGTTGTAATGCTTGTCACACTACGTTTGATGATGAAATAGGTGAAGAAGGCTAGTAGGATGAGGAGCAACCAGAGTTCCATGATCTCAAGCATTGAATTTAGTGTAAAGGAGCTTTATCCAAGCGAATGACAGTACCGTCTACCCGAAGCCAATAACCTCTTAGCCCAGCGATTAACTGCGATGCGTAAGCGTGCGAGGACAAAAGCTTCCTTGCGATCGATAACAGGCGTCCCCCAAGTACTACCTGCTTCCATTCAACCAGCAGCTTCATGCCCTCTCAAAATCCATCGTCCAACCAGTCAGCCACTGCACTAAAAACACCACGCAAGTTCCTTAATAACATTTTCGCATTTCCACCCAATCGAGACACTTTGGGTGCGACTGCTTATTTCATTGTAGAGAACGACGCCAATCTCCTCATTGACTGTCCAGCATGGAATGACAGCAATGAGAAATTTCTGCGGGAACGTGGCGGTGTAACTTGGCTGTTTCTTACCCATCGCGGCAGTATTGGGAAAGCCAAAGAAATCAGTCAAGCTCTAGGCTGCCAAGTCCTGATTCAAGAGCAAGAAGCCTATCTGTTGCCAGGGCTAGAAGTAACTTCCTTTACTAAAGAACTCACCCTGACTTCCAATGCCAAAGTCATTTGGACGCCAGGGCATTCTCCCGGTTCTTCTTGCCTGTATTACAAAGGTGATGGAGGAGTCCTCTTTTCCGGTCGTCACTTATTGCCCAACCCGCAAGGGGAACTGATGCCCCTACGAGGCTCAAAAACCTTCCACTGGCAACGACAAATCAATAGTATCCAACTTCTCCTAGCTAGCTTCACCCCTGCCACCCTCAGCTACCTATGTCCTGGTGCAAACACAGGCTTCTTACGCGGCAAGGGTATATTCGATCGGGCATATGAACGACTATCCCAACTCAACCTGGATGAACTACGGCAAGTTGAAGCTAGCTAATGGCAAAGTCCTTAGTCGGTGAGTCCTGAGTCCTGAGTGGGGAAGACAGTATGAAGTATGTTCGGCGAAGCCGTTGCGAGGCGATTGATGAAGGATGAAGTATGAAGGGTGAAGTATGAAGTATGTTCGGCGAAGCCGTTGCCGAAGGCTAGGGTGAAGTATGAAAGGGGTTATTGGTTCTCTTCCTCTCCCCAGCTCCCCTGCTCCCCCGCTTTCCTGCACCCCATCTCCCCTGCTCCTAATTCTCACGCTCTACGCGGCATCAGCGATAACAGGCGGCTGGTTCAATAGCTCCAAAGCTGCCTGATATTGCAAATCAGCAGTTGAGCCTATTTGGTCGATAGAAATAGGTTCTAACTCAACCTGCTGATTGGGTTCGATGCCTAATTTGTTGATGTCTCTGTGGCTAGGGGTTTCGTACTTGGCAACGGTGACAGCTATTCCTGCACCATCGGGTAGGTCAAACAAGGATTGGATTAAACCTTTGCCAAAGGTTTTTTCGCCAACGAGTATGGCTCTCCCATTATCTTGTAGCGCTCCTGCAAGAATCTCGCTGGCACTGGCGGTGCCCTGATTGACTAAAACAATCAGAGGGTCTTGCGTGAGGGCAAAACCATAGGCATCAAAGCTTCCCAGGGTGCCTTGGCGATTCACGGTATAAACCACTGTGCCGCCATCAAGCCACAGACGCGCAATCTCTACTCCGGCTTGCAACAAACCGCCAGGATTATTGCGGAGGTCAAGGATATAGGCTTCTGCACCTTGGGCTTCCAGCTTGTTAATGGCTTCGGTAACTTCGGCTGGGGCGTTGGCGCTAAATTGAGTTAAGCGGATATAACCAACGGGGACGCCAGATGAGGAGTGGTCTAAGGCAGCATAAACGGGATTAAGAGCGATGCGATCGCGCTGGAGTTCCACCGAGCGAGGTTCCCCTTTTTCGCCCTGAATTTTCAGCGTCACTTTTGTCCCTACCGCACCGCGCATCTGGGCGGCGGCTTCATCCAGCGTTAGGGTTGAGGTGAGGATGCCATCAATTTCTAAAATGCGATCGCGAGTCCGAATTCCCGCTTCATCTGCCGGAGAACCCGCAATGGGAGCAACAACTTTCAACTCTCCTGTTTCCGCATCCAGAGCAATTTGTAGCCCTACCCCCGACAGTTCCCCCGTCGTATTAACCTGTAAACTCCGGTATTGATTCGGTTTCAACAGCCGCGTGTAAGGGTCATCAAGACTCGCTAGCAGGTCTTGAATCGCCACATAAGTACTTTCCCGGTCTTTGAACGGTTGCTGCAAAGCCTTTTGACGCAGGAGCCACCAGTTCTGATGATTAAACGTTTCATCTAAATAAGCTTGGTTGACAATTCGCCACGCTTGTGAATATAGCTTTTGATCCTCTGTAAAGGCGGCGGCAGCAGGCGTCCACCAGGTAAACGATACAACGATTGCCAGTATGAGGCAGAGTCCCGCCCCGAAGATACGTTTATGCATAACTAAAAAATAATTTACTTAACAAATTTTTACTCTGTTCGGTGGTGTGATTAAGCTGAGAAAACTTAACATTCAAAAACTCTACGCCTCTAAACTTTCCCGACTCAGGCGGGCTTGAGATTAGTCCCCTTCCAATCCAGGCAACGTCATCTACTCATTGAGCTATGTTACATTTTTTGTATTGGGGACGATGATAGAGCCATCAACCAGAGCTTGCCATGTATAGTTTTTTATACTTTCCTTGGTGCCCTCGCACCCGCATCCCTAGCGAAAGCTTACTCCCCATGTGGTGCAACACCTTTTAGGTGTCAAACATTTCATCAACAGCATCCTTTTAGGAATTCTGGCTTCATGTTTTCCAAGCAGATCACTGACTCAAAAGCATACAACTGGTTTGAGGAACGTTTAGAAATTCAGGCACTTGCCGAAGACGTTACTTCCAAGTATGTACCTCCCCACGTTAATATCTTCTACTGTCTAGGAGGGATTACCCTCACTTGCTTCCTGATCCAGTTTGCCACTGGATTTGCCATGACCTTCTATTACAGACCCACTGTCACCGAGGCATTTACCTCTGTGCAGTACTTGATGACAGAAGTAAACTTCGGGTGGCTGATTCGCTCCATCCACCGCTGGTCTGCCAGCATGATGGTGCTGATGATGATTTTGCACACCTTCCGGGTTTACCTCACTGGCGGTTTCAAAAAGCCCCGTGAGCTTACCTGGGTAACTGGTGTCATCCTAGCTGTAATCACAGTGTCCTTTGGCGTGACTGGCTACTCCCTACCTTGGGATCAAGTCGGGTACTGGGCGGTCAAAATCGTCTCTGGTGTCCCGGAAGCAATTCCTTTTGTCGGGACGTTTATCGCGGATATGGTACGTGGTGGAAGCAGTGTTGGGCAAGCAACCCTCACTCGCTACTACAGCGCCCACACCTTCGTTTTGCCTTGGCTGATTGCTGTCTTCATGCTGTTGCACTTCATCATGATTCGCAAACAAGGCATTTCCGGCCCCTTGTAAAAACCCATTTAGCTGTTAGCTATTAGCCCTCAGAAGTTGTCGGTCTTTGGTCATGGAAAACTCTCTTCTAACGGCTAAAGGCTAACGGCTTTCTTGCCTGCTGACTTTTGTTGATATAAGGAGAACAATTTTAAGATGGGAACTCTCAAAAAGCCCGATCTCACCGATCCCGCTCTACGCGCCAAACTGGCCAAAGGCATGGGTCACAACTACTACGGCGAACCCGCTTGGCCTAATGACCTGCTGTACATCTTTCCCGTCGTGATCATGGGAACGATTGCGCTGTCAATTGGTTTAGCTGTGCTTGACCCAGCAATGGTTGGCGAACCGGCTGATCCTTTTGCCACACCGTTAGAAATTCTTCCAGAATGGTATCTCTATCCAGTTTTTCAGATCCTGCGTACCGTACCTAGCAAACTCTTGGGAGTTGTTGCTATGGGAGCCGTTCCTCTGGGTCTAATCTTGGTGCCCTTTATCGAGAACGTGAACAAGTTCCAGAACCCGTTCCGCCGTCCAGTTGCGACAACGCTATTCCTGATTGGTACACTTGTCACTCTGTGGTTGGGCATTGGTGCTACCTTCCCAATTGACAAGTCTTTGACCTGGGGTCTGTTCTAAAACACTCCCCCGCTTTACCTTGACGCCTTGTAAGTTTCACTTCGCCGTGCTGAGTCACTGCCAGGAGATACTTACAGGCGTTATTTTTTAGGAATTGGCAACTAATAACTAATAACAATTGACACTCCCCCAGATAAATCAGGGGGATTCTAGAGGATGTGTCTGACCGGGCTAAAGCCACAGTCAAACACTATGCTTCTAGTTAAGCGGAGTGCCATTCACCGCTATCCCTGAATCAACCGCAACCATTGCAGTTACAGCATTCTGTAGATCCAGTGGACATGAAAAACCCACCCACTTCCCTATATTCCACGAGGCATTGATATCAGCATTGACTCGATACCCATCAAAGCCTTTGAACCAGTGTCCTGACCTTTTCCCTATTACTCCATTGCGGTTGTCCGACTTAGACGTGTAGGGAGCAGGAATGCTTTGAACAGGAACGCCAGCACCAATAGCTTTATAGTGAGTGAAGATTTCAAGCTGATAGAATGCCCAGCTATCCCGGTTTGAGGAGGCGTCAGACTTCGTTTTCTTCCGTTGCTTAGAATGGCGAATGCCTGACAAATCCTCAAACCGAATCCCCATATTGAAATCTTTAGCAAACTGCACTAGCTGCTTAGAGATCTCATGGTTGATTTGGGTCATGATTCGTCTTTCACGTTGCTCTAGCCGCTTTACTTCCTTAAGTTGTTTAGCAGCCTGCAAAGCCTTGCGAGTTTTCTGAAACTTGCGCCTCAGAACTTTGACCTTGCCAGCTTTCCAAAACTTGCCAAACCCATTAGGCAGCGCAGCAACAGCAATATTGTTTTGCCCTCTATCTACTCCAATCCAGTCTTGAATCGCTCTAGGATCAGCAACTTGCATTGACACTGAAACGAGTGCATACCAAATCCCTTTTTTAGACTTGCAGATCTTGATAGAGCCTAACTTGGCAGTGCCATCAATAATCTTGTCTAAGGTATTAATATGCGAAGCCTGGTGAACTAGCAGAGGGATTCTGCCTTTCTTCCCTCGAAAGAGGTTGAAGGCAACGCCGTAGAAATCACCCTGCTTAGATATCTCAAAGTTTTGGTTATTTGTCTCTAACCACATCCGCTTAAACTCTTTGGCTTTTGTTTTGGTGTTAGTATTGCGAACCGTTTGATTAATCCAAGCAGAGCCGATCTCTATGTGCTTAAACGCAGAACTGGTCAGCTTCTTGCGCTCCGATTTCTCAATCTTCAACAAGTCATTGGCCACCTGAGTATTGAGAACGGTTAGCCGCTCAAACTCTTGCGCCTTGACTTGGTTGAGGCGATAAAATGGAAGCTTTAAAGTGATTGATAGTTCTGCCATACAACCACTATAACAATATCTTACAGAGCTTGTAAGATAGAGTGGTGGGTTAAAACCCGCCACTTGTTTTCATCCCTCGGTTGAAACGCGAGGGCTTTCAACTTTGACTCATGTAAGATCAGGTCAGCTAAGGGTCTAGTAGACGGGATGTTAAAGCTTGATCGTCTCATAGTCAAGAGTGAACTGGATGTTCTGACTCAGGTACAGAAATGGTTTGAGCACTTCTTTCATTGCCACCTCTGGAACCGAGACGGGTCAGAGCAGCAATTTTACCGTCTGAATCTTGCCCTTGCTGAAGGGTTCACAAACGCCGTTCGTCATGCCCATCAGGATCTACCCGAAGAAACGACTATCGAGATTGAACTGGCACTTTGGGATAAAGCGATCGAAATTCGGATTTGGGATCAAGGAAAGCCCTTTAACCCCGATCTTTTAGAGGAACCCGAACCCGGAACTCTCCGAGAAGGGGGGTACGGCTGGTTTCTCTTGCGACGACTGGCAGACCACGTCGTCTACAAACGCTGTCCTGATGGCAGAAACTGCCTGCTAATCTCTAGCCGCATCATTTAAGATGGGCGAAAAGCTCTCTTAAAGCGCGAACTTCCCGGTAGTAGCACCGACAAACACGAATCCTCGTATGGTAAAAACAGCACTGATTACAGGAATTACCGGTCAAGATGGCTACTACCTAAGCCGCTTGCTTTTAAAACAGGGCTATCGGGTGGCGGGACTGATGCCACCACAACGGCAGGCTAGTCTGGCGCGATTGGGTGAGTTAGCCAACGAAATCAAAGTCTGTGCAGTTGACCTCACAGATGCTCCTGGTCTTCTGGCGGTTGTCGAACAGCTACAGCCCCAAGAGATTTATAATCTCGCCGCTCCCAGTTTTGTCCCTGATTCATGGAACGACCCCCTAGGTACTCTCGACTTGGTAACAGGGACGGCAACGCGGCTTTTAGCTGCTGTACGGCAGTTGGGCATTGATACGCGCTTTTATCAAGCCAGTAGCTCAGAGATGTTTGGGAAGGTTGATTGCTCTCCTCAGGACGAAGATACACCGTTTCGCCCCATGAATCCCTATGCCGCTGCGAAGGTTCATGCTCACTGGACAATGGTGCATCATCGGCAACGCTATGGGCTATTTGCCTGTAGTGGAATTTTGTACAACCACGAATCTTCCCGGCGTCCACCCGCCTTTGTGACGCGAAAAGTGTCTTTAGCCGCCGCCGCCATCAAATTAGGGCTGAGTCAAAACCTAGAAATGGGCAATCTGGATGCGAAGCGGGACTGGGGATATGCGGGGGATCACGTAAAAGCAATGTGGCGAATGTTACAGGTAGATCAACCGGAAGATTATGTAATTGGTACGGGGGAGTTGCACAGTGTCCGGCAACTTGTGACGACGGCATTTGAGTCTGTGGGCTTAGATTGGACGCGCTATGTGGTGGTCGATCCGAAGTTCCTGCGACCGGATGAACACTTTCAGCTTGTCGCCAATCCTGCTAAGGCAAAAAGAAATTTGGAGTGGGAACCTCAAGTGAGTTTTGAGGTTCTAATCGAGAAAATGGTCTTGAAAGACCTAGAGCGTTTGCAAAGCGGAGCAATTAGCGCCAGTGGTCTGCGCCAAATCCCGCATTGACTACCTAGACCTAAGCGCAAAGAACAGTTGTAGTAAGTTGAGGGGCAAATAAGACGTGGGCGAAATAACCACGACCACAACGGATTACGTCTTCGTTTTCCTGGAAATTTTTGGGTGTGAAGGCGGCATTCAATCCTATGTCAAAGATATTTTGCAAGCGTTTGCGTCCTTGAATAACAGCAAAACTGCTGAGGTCTTTCTGCTGCGAGACAGTCCAGAATGTGAAAATCCTTTTGAGGAATACCCGTTTAAATTTCATTACCTCAAAACGTCGTCGCCTCTGTTGGGGCGCTTGCGTCTGACGACAGCCTTACTGAATTGTTTGCTGCAACGCCGTCCTCGCCATGTTTTTTGTGGTCACATTAAGCTAGCACCACTCGTTCAACTGCTGTGTCAGTCGTTGAGGATTCCCTACACGGTGTTGACCTACGGTAAGGAGGTGTGGGAGCCATTGCCGAAGCACGAGCGTCAGGCGCTTGTGAAGGCGAGCGGAATTTGGACGATTAGTCGCTATAGTCGCGATCGCGCTAGTGCGGCAAATGGCATCAACCCTGATCGGGTGCAGATGTTTCCCTGTGTTGTAGATGGTGAGATGTTCACCCCTGGGCCAAAACCCAAATCCCTAAGCGATCGCTATGGTCTAGAGGGTGCTAATGTGCTGATGACTGTAGCTAGGTTGTGGTCTGGAGATATCTATAAAGGTGTGGATGTGACGATTCGGGCACTTCCGGCGATCGCTAAAATATTTCCAGAGGTCAAGTACCTGGTGATTGGTCGTGGAGATGACCAACCGCGACTCGCCCAGCTTGCCCAAGACTTGGGTATTGCCGACCGGGTAGTCTTTGCGGGTTTTGTCCCCACTCCTGAGCTTGTAGACCACTACCGCGTTGCCGATGCCTACATCATGCCCTCCCAAGAAGGCTTTGGCATTGTTTACTTAGAGGCAATGGTCTGTGGCATCCCGGTATTATCTGGTGACGCTGATGGCTCGGCTGACCCCTTACAAGATGGTCGTCTGGGGTGGCAAGTCCCGCACCGTGATCCCGATGCTGTCGCTAATGCTTGCATTGAAATCCTCAAAGGAGATGACCAACGCTGTGATGGGCAATGGTTGCGAGAACAAGCCCTGGCTTTGTTCAGTAAGGACGCGTTGACCTGGCGCTTAAAAGAACTTTTGGAAATAGCCGCAACTGCCAAACCCTAAGTAACAATCGGGAAACCGTAATTTTGGGTGCCGATTAATCTGGACTAGGATGGAAGTATTCGGCGATTATTCACTTTTAGACTATTGTGAACCAAGACGTTCCCAAACTTTTTCAAATCAACTTGTCTGGCTTAGGCTGTTGGCTAACGCTTTTGGCAACATTTATGTTGTTAGGAACCGTCGGCTTAGGCTGGCTAGCCAACGGCATCTTAATTGTCATTGGGCTAGTAATAATTTCCCCCATTATTGGGTGGTTGGGATTTCGTTGGTGGTTAAAGCGCAACCTAGTGGACGACCAGTGCCCTGTTTGTAACTATGAGTTTACAGGTTTCACTCGTACGGACTGTCAATGCCCCAACTGTGGCGAACCCCTCAAGGTAGAGCAGGGACATTTTCAGCGCCTAACCCCCCCCGGTACGATTGATGTAGAAGCCGTAGAAGTAACAGTGAAACAGATTGAAGATTAATTCATTGCTGTAGGGGCACTATTGGCTGGGCATCAACTTAGGGTGAAACCCAAGCTGGGCAGTAATTTCGCGACAACGCCCACAAGTGGTTCTTGTTTTATAGGCAAAGAATAAGCGTCTTTGGGTTAAATTGACACCAATGGTCGCGCCTGTATCCTTTGGAGAAAACCTTGACCCATCGCCCGATTTACCTCGATTGCCATTCCACAACACCCATGGACGAAAGGGTGTTGCAGGCGATGCTGCCTTACTTCACTCAACATTTTGGCAACCCATCCAGTATTAACCATCATTACGGTTGGGAAGCGGAAGCAGCGGTTAAGAAAGCACGGGAAACCTTAGCCGAGGCAATTCACGCGACACCGGAGGAAATTGTCTTTACCAGTGGCGCGACGGAGGCTGACAATTTAGCGCTTAAAGGGGTTGCAGAAGCCTATTTCAGCAAAGGGCGGCACATTATTACCCTCGCGACTGAGCATAATGCGGTGCTTGACCCCTGCGAGTATTTAGAATCTTTGGGGTTTGAAGTAACTTACCTACCTGTACAGGGAGATGGGTTGGTTGATTTAGCTGAACTAGAGCAGGCAATTCGTCCCGATACGATTTTGGTGTCGGTGATGGCGGCAAATAATGAAATTGGCGTGTTGCAGCCTTTGGTGGAAATTGGCGCGGTTTGCCGAGAACATGAGGTACTTTTCCACACGGATGCGGCGCAAGCAATTGGCAAGATTCCTTTGGATGTGGAAGCGATGAAGATTGATTTGATGTCGCTGACTGCCCATAAGGTATATGGCCCTAAGGGAGTTGGGGCGCTTTACGTCCGCCGCCGCCAGCCGAGAGTGCGGCTTTCACCGCAGTTACATGGTGGAGGACAGGAGCGAGGGATGCGCTCTGGGACGTTGTACACGCCTCAGATTGTTGGGTTTGCAAAAGCGGTGGAACTGGGGCTGGAAGAGCAGGAAACCCAGTCAAAGCGTCTTCTGGGATGGCGCGATCGCCTCTACTCGCAATTGAGTCAGATAGAGGGGGTGCATCTCAACGGTCATCCGACTCATCGGCTTCCTGGTAATTTAAATATCAGTGTGGAAAACGTTGATGGCTCGGCGTTACTGTTAGGATTGCAGCCTGTGATGGCGATTTCTTCCGGTGCGGCTTGTTCATCGGTCACTACAGCACCTTCCCACGTTCTCATGGCGCTGGGGCATTCGGAGTCTTTGGCTTATGCGTCAATACGATTTGGTCTAGGACGCTTCACGACGGAGGAAGAAATTGATACTGTGGCAAAACATGCGATCGCCACAATTCAGGCTCTCCGCAGCGCCCAAGCGATGAGTTACCGCTAAATTCTCCCTCACAACCAAGCACGGCTGTAAGACCACATCGCTTAGTGGTGCAGAAAACTCAGGACGATCTCCTTGTGAGAATCTAACCATCTTAGAGAATTCAATCCGGCAGTCTAAAGCATCTCGTTTACGGTAAGAGGCACACGCCGGAGGCGGATTATTATTATTCCCCAGGCACTTTTTGATTGCAAGATGGCGGAGAGGATTTCGGCAAACCCTTGTAGGTGCCGTTGGTCTTTCGGCTGCACCCATTGATGCCAGTCTTGCAGTTGACGATACAAGAGGGGCGTTTCCCTGAGATTAGCTCTGAGTTTGGGAACTTAAGCGTCTCATGAAATGCCCCTTTTAAGCTATTTCTGTCTCGTTTGAGACTCCCGCTAGAACAAGCCTTTCAAGACTTTTCTGCACCACTAAGGGGGGATGACACTGGATATAGCAACCGTCAAGGCAGTTAGGACGTTCTGAATTCCTTAACCCCGCGATCAAACCCACTTCTTGCCCTAGCCCCTAGCTATATGTTGTCTATAACGATGCAATGTAAACAAAAAAGCGGTAGAGCAGGTTTAATTGCTCTACCGTTAAAAAATCTCAGTCCCTAGCTGACATGCTAGGGACTGAGGTAATAGGATTAGTGATTACTCCGCCGCTTGCGGTAACAACTCCCGTTGTTCATCACCGGGCAAGACTTTCACATTACCCGACTCATCGACATCGATTTTAGCAAGATCGCCATCCTTAATGCGACCGCTGAGGATTTCCTCTGCCAAGACATCTTCCAAGAGCCGCATGATTGCCCGACGTAAGGGTCTAGCACCATAAGAGGGGCTATAACCTTCTTCGACCAAGCGGTCTTTGAAGCGTTCGGTGACTTGGAGAGTAATTCCTTTTTCCGTCAGCCGCTTAAAGACTTCATTGAGCATAATTGCCGAAATCTCTTTGACCTCTTCCTTCGTCAACTGACGGAAGACGATGATTTCATCCAAACGGTTGAGGAACTCTGGACGGAAGTACTGCTTCAGTTCTTCGTTCACCAAAGAGCGGATGCGGTTGTACTGAGACTCTGCCAGATTTTCGCTGAACTCGAAGCCCAGTCCACCACCACCTTTTTCGATCACCTTAGAACCAATGTTCGAGGTCATGATCAAGAGGGTGTTCTTAAAGTCCACGGTGCGACCTTTGGCATCGGTGAGACGCCCGTCTTCCAAAATCTGCAAGAGCATATTGAAGACATCGGGGTGGGCTTTTTCGATTTCATCGAACAGCACCACGGTGTAGGGGCGACGACGCACGGCTTCGGTGAGCTGACCGCCTTCGTTGTAGCCGACGTATCCTGGAGGCGAACCAATCAGCTTGGAAACGGTGTGGCGCTCCATGTATTCCGACATATCCAGGCGGATCATCGCTTCTTCTGAACCGAAGAAGTAGGACGCCAAGGACTTGGCGAGTTCCGTCTTACCAACACCAGTGGGGCCAGAGAAGATAAAGCTGGCAATCGGACGGTTGGGGTTCTTCAAGCCGACGCGGGCGCGACGAATGGCGCGAGACACGGCTTTAACAGCGTCTTCTTGACCGATGAGACGCTGATGCAGGGTGTCTTCCATGTGCAGCAGTTTCTCAGATTCCGATTCGGTGAGTTTGTTCACCGGAACGCCTGTCCAAGAGGCAACGATTTGGGCAATGTCTTCTTCCGTGACTACGGGGGAGACATCCTCGCCATCCGTCTCTGTTTTTTTGGTAGAGGCGATCGCGCGAATTTCTGCTTTAATTTCCATTTCGCGATCGCGCAGCTCACCTGCTCGGTCAAAGTCTTGACTCCGCACCGCATCATCCTTTTCTTTGAGGACGACGCGCAGCTCTTTATCCAACTCTTTTGCCGCTGGTGGCAGTTGGGAGTTGATCAAGCGCACCCGTGAACCCGCTTCATCCACCAAGTCAATTGCCTTATCGGGCAAGTAACGGTCAGAAATATACCGATCTGACAGCTTGGCGGCGGCAACTAACGCCTCATCTAAGATTTTCAGCTTGTGGTGTTGCTCATAGCGCTCGCGCAAACCGTAGAGAATCTCAATGGTTTCGTCCACCGAGGGTTCACCGACCATAACGGGCTGGAAGCGGCGTTCTAGGGCAGCATCCCGCTCGATGTGCTTGCGGTACTCATCGAGGGTCGTAGCACCGATGCACTGCAGTTCTCCCCGCGCTAAGGCTGGCTTGAGGATATTTGCCGCATCAATGGCACCTTCAGCCGCACCTGCACCAATTAGCGTATGAACTTCGTCAATGACCAGGATGACGTTCCCAGCAGAACGAATTTCATCCATGATTTTCTTCAGACGTTCTTCAAACTCACCCCGATACTTGGTTCCTGCCACCAGTAAGCCAATATCCAGGGTGACGACCCGCTTTTCTTCTAAGATGTCGGGAATATCGTTGTTGGCGATGCGTTGGGCAAGTCCTTCGGCGATCGCGGTTTTACCTACCCCAGGCTCTCCAATCAACACTGGGTTGTTCTTGGTGCGGCGTCCCAAAATCTGGATCACCCGCTCAATCTCCTTGGCGCGTCCCACCACTGGGTCGAGCTTGCCTTCCCCAGCCATGATCGTCAAGTTTGAGCCAAATTCATCCAATGTTGGGGTTTTTGTGCGTCCCTGCGCTCCGGTGCCACCCGTGACTTCTGCTGTCTCGCCCAACATGCGGATCACGCTTGTACGCACTTTTGACAGATCTACGCCCAGGTTTTCTAGCACCCTAGCAGCAACGCCTTCTCCTTCCCGGATTAGGCCCAGCAGCAAGTGTTCTGTACCAATATAGTTATGTCCGAGTTGCCTCGCTTCCTCTAGGGAAAGTTCCAGAACGCGCTTTGCCCTAGGGGTAAAGGGAATCTCTACCGCGACAAAGCCAGATCCTCGACCAATAATTTTTTCAACTTCAATGCGGGCGTCCTTGAGGTTCACCCCCATTGATTTCAGGACTTTGGCGGCGACGCCTGTCCCTTCTCCAATCAGACCCAGGAGAATTTGCTCTGTGCCTACGAAGTTGTGACCCAGGCGACGTGCCTCTTCCTGGGCCAGCATGATCACCTTAATGGCTTTCTCTGTAAAGCGTTCAAACATGACGTTTTTCCATCACCTGCTGCGTGCCCGTGTACGCTGATTCTAGCATAGGGAATCTCTCCGGCTGTTGGCATCCAGACAACCAGAGGGAGGATTTATGTGTAAAGGTTTCTTACGTTCTCCGACTCAGACCGAAATCGCTCTGGCTTAGTTGACTCGGTAGGCTCATTTAGTCACGGGCTAGCCCTTACAAATACTCTGCCGACTAACTGGTAACGTGAGGTACGTCCCAATCCTCAGACAGTTGCCAGCCATATAAGGCAAGGCGATCGCCTAAGAGTTGCCGACAGTTTGCGAGTACTCCTTGAAATTCCGGCGTTTGCAATCCGCTACACCAGAGAATCAAGGCATCTTCATCTGTGTCTTTGTAATAGCGACGGCGACGCCCCGCTTCCTTAAAGCCAAACTTGCGGTACAGAGCTAGTGCCGCTTGGTTAGAAGGGCGCACTTCTAAAGTTGCCCACTCTAACTTGCCGTGACAAGCATCCCGCAGTAAAGCATACAGCAAGAGCTGACCTAACCCTTGACTTTGATATTGCGGATGAACGCCCAGTATCGTGATGTGCGCCTCTTCCAAAATTGACCAGAAGCAACCTAGTCCGACTAGGAGTCCTGATTTTGTAGGAGACGAAGAGGTGTCCGCTTCAGCCTCACCTGCTGGTTCCACAGCGTTCAAAACCAGAAAGTGACTGCTGGAACTGTCTAATTCTCGCTGGTATCCATCCCGCGTCCACAGTCCACCAAAACACAGTTGGTCTAGTTCCAACGCCGCGTCGAGCAACGCTGGTGTTAAGGGCTGAAGTTGTAATAAAGTCAAAGTCACAGCCCCCAATTGTACACTGAATAACGGAAGGCAAGTTCCGTCTACAGTAAGCTAAAGGATAAATATCGCATTATGGTATCGACTCACCCGGTTGGGCTGCAAAATTCTGGCTATCAGTATCTGCCAAAAGATGATCAGAAGACTCTCTCACCCAATCAAGAACTCCTCCCCCTGACAGCTCAGGTGAATAGTCACGATTGCTTGGAAATTGGCGGTTGTGATGTCACGAGCTTAGTTAAAGAATTTGGTTCACCTTTGTACATCTTGGACGAGGTGACGCTGCGGACGGCTTGCCGCCAGTATCGAGATGCCTTTAAACGCTACTACCCAGGAGAATCTTTGGTTCTCTACGCCTCCAAAGCCTGGAGTTGTTTAGCCGTTTGTGCGATCGCGGGTTCCGAAGGATTGGGGATCGATGTAGTGTCGGGAGGCGAACTCTACACCGCCTTAGAAGCGGGGATCAGTGCCGACAAGATTTATTTTCACGGCAACAATAAATCTGTTGCAGAACTGCAAATGGCAATGAAGTCTGGTTGTACCCTCGTTGTCGATAACTGGCTGGAGTTAGAAACTCTGGCAGACTTAGCAACGGCAACAGCACCCGTGCGGATCATGCTGCGGCTGACTCCAGGGATCGAGTGCCATACCCACGAATACATTCGTACGGGGCACTTAGATAGTAAGTTTGGTTTTGATCCCAATGCCTTAGATCAAGTTTTTGAGTTTGTAAGTAAGCATCCCAGCTTAAACTGCATTGGGTTGCACGCTCACATTGGCTCCCAAATTTTTGAGCAGCAACCTCACAAAGACTTAGCCGGGGTCTTAGTCGATTGCCTAAGCAGAGCCGAGGGTTACAATTTATCGATTCAGGAACTTAATGTTGGGGGTGGCTTAGGGATTCGTTATACAGAAGGGGATGATCCCCCAAGCATTGATACCTGGGTAAAGGGAGTGTGTGAGTCCTTGGTGGCAGCTTGTGAGGCAGAGCAGTTGCCCTTACCGAGATTGTTATCAGAGCCAGGGCGATCGCTCGTTGGTTCTGCCTGCATCACGGCTTACACCCTCGGTAGCCGCAAGGAAATTCCCGGTATACGTACCTATCTAGCTGTAGATGGTGGCATGTCAGATAATCCTCGTCCGATTACCTACCAGTCTGTCTACCGCTGCGTCGTCGCCAACCACATGTCTGCTCCATTAACCGAAAAAGTCACAGTTGCTGGAAAACACTGCGAGTCCGGGGATATTCTAATTAAAGACGTCATGCTCCCTCAGACAGAGTCAGGAGATATTTTCGTTGTCATGGGCACAGGTGCCTACAATTACAGCATGGCTTCTAATTACAATCGGCTACCCCGACCGGCAGCAGTGTTGGTTAATCAGGGAGATTCTTTCCTGATTTTGCAGCGGGAAACCTATCAAGATCTTCTTCGGCAAGATCGTTTGCCAGAAAAACTGCAAACGGGCGATAGTAAAAAGTAAAAAGACCAACTTTTTTGGCTGTTTGCCCGTCTAAGTTTTTAAGATCTAGCCAAAGCCAAGCAATCTCGTAGCAAAATTCTTCACTAAAGTTCAATGCCTTCGTCGGGTCCTGGTTTCGACCCTAGCTGGACTCAGTCCTTAGTGCTTCACAGCATTGATGTGGGATTGGTTCTGGCACTTACTTACATGGTGCTCCTGATCATTGGGGAGCGCCGCACCTTGTGGATGGTTCGCGGATTGATTGTCCTGATGCTGGCAGCAGCTATCAGCAATCGCTTAGGGCTAGGGCTACTAAGTTTTGTGCTAGAAAAGTTGGTGGTTGGCTCGGCAGTGGCGATGGCAGTCATCTTCCAGTCCGAGTTTCGTCGGTTCCTAGAACAGTTGGGACGGGGAGAAATTCTCCAACTGTTTCAAGCGAAACGACGCCCACCACCTAAGCCCGATAGCGTAATTGATGAAATTGTTGATGCTGTTAAAGAACTCTCCCAAAACCGAATCGGCGCGCTGATGCTTGTCGAAACGGGGGGACCGATTGACGAACGAGATGTTTCTGTGCCGGGTGTACAGTTAAATGCTGAAATTTCTAAAGAATTGCTACAAACGATCTTTCAAACCTCTACACTGTTGCACGATGGAGCGGTGCTGGTTCGGGGATCGCGTGTGGTAGCAGCGGGAGTGATTTTGCCCCTTTCAGACCGTACCGCATCGCGGCAGTTGGGTACGCGCCATCGGGCAGCGATGGGAATTACAGAGCGAGTCGAAAATTGCTTATGTATTGTTGTGTCTGAAGAAACAGGTTCAATTTCTCTGGCGGAAAGGGGGGCACTGAACCGACCATTGACCAGCAACAAGCTAAAAGAATTATTAGAGGCACGATTTTCGACCTCTGTTGACCGCGAAGCAGTTGCTCCAGGTTTGCGTAGTTTGAGCCGCCGCCTTGGGTCTGGTGGACGGACACTGCTGGCGCGTTTCTTCCGTCTTCCGTCATCGACGTCTAGGGAAAAGAAATGACTGCAAAGCCGACTGCCTTACAAGAGTTACCGGCTGACCTCGATCGATACCGCTTGCCGAAACACGTAGCGGTGATTATGGATGGAAATGGTCGTTGGGCAAAACGTCAGGGACTGCCCAGAATTATGGGGCACCGCCGAGGGGTAGATGTCCTCAAAGACTTGCTGCGCTGTTGCAAGGATTGGGGTGTACCTGCACTAACGGCTTATGCCTTTTCGACAGAAAACTGGGGGCGTCCCTTAGAAGAAGTCGATTTTTTGATGATGCTGTTTGAGAGGGTATTGCGGCGAGAACTGCAAGAAATGATGCAGGAAAATGTGCAAATTCAGTTTGTGGGAAATTTGTCTGCTCTGCCGCAATCTCTCCAGGATGAAATTGAGCGCTCGGTGAATGACACTAAGCAGAATCGGGGCATTCAGTTCACTGTTGCCACGAATTATGGGGGACGTCAGGAAATTTTGCAGGCTTGTCAGGCGATCGCCTCTGCGGTGCAGCAAGGTAAGCTACAGCCGGAAGAGATTGATGAGGAATTGTTTTCTCGCCATCTCTACACTGCCCATGTTGGCGATCCCGATTTGCTGATTCGTACCAGTGGCGAAATGCGCCTCAGTAATTTTTTACTGTGGCAGATGGCTTATGCAGAAATGTACATCACGGAAGCCCTATGGCCCGACTTTGACCGGGCAGAATTTCACCGGGCTTTGTGTGCTTATCAGCAGCGCGATCGCCGCTTTGGGAAAGTGTAGGGATTGGGGACGGGTGTGGCGGGAATTAAACAGGCAAAAGAGACTTTTCGGTTTTACTGAATTTTTCTAGGGGCCAGAAAAAATCGCATCTTCTACGTCTTCGCGGCTTAGAGAGTATTTGAATGAACGTTTTACAGCCCGTCCACCTTCACCTACGTTGAGGTAGCGCACCGCTAGTTCTTCAACTTCTAGGTAAATTTCAGCTTGCCAATGGATTTGTTCAACACGCCAGCAGTGGAGATCTTCAGGGTCTTGTTCGCATCCCTGGGAGCGCAACCACTGCTCAATATCAGGGAGGGGATGATTATACAAAGGGGTATCGGCTGACGGAAGAGTCATAGCTATTTTGAGGGGTTATAGAGACTGAGGAGGTGTAGTGAGGGATTCGACTTGAGCCGATGGGGAATCGTTGGGGCGTTTGGGGCGAGGGGTTGCAGGGAGACGACTTGTTCTTGTACAGGCACATTTTGTTGTTCAGACCTTTGAAAGGCAGCATCGCCGCGTGTTAAGCCAATAGCGATCGCTAGTATCACACAACCCAAGAATGTCAGCCCCAGAACGAATAAAGCAAAGAGTTCCCCGGCGGAGAGAGGACGGTCAGTGGGATCGAGGTAAGCGTTATTGGATCGTTGCGGTTGTCTCGGACAGCTAGGGGGATTAAATCCAGGAGGGACTTGAATCACATTCAGGCGCGAATAGCCAATTTTCTGGTCATAAAGCCGCCGCCGCTCTAGGTTGCTGAGAGTAGCATAAGCTTCGTTGATCTGCTGGAACTTGGCAGTGGCTACCGCAGCCGGCAGGTCAGTTGTATCGGGATGGTAATGTTTGCTCAGTTCCCGATAGGAGCGACGGATTTCGATGGGTGAGGCTGAGGGATGTAAGCCTAGAAGGGTGTAGTAACTGATTGAATCTGACATCCCTTGCTCTTGGGTAGGTTGCCTGACGCTTTCTGGAGCCACCGCAGTTTCACTTTTTGCTGATCAGTTCAGTCTTTGATGACCATTTTAAGCGATCGCACGCTTGCCCAAGCTAAAACGCTGATTGTCAGTCTACTGATTGTTTTTTCTTGTTAGTTGCTCTCTATATTGAGCGACCACACCATAAATTGCGGCGAGTAACACCCAAGTTAGCAAATTCACTCGCACATCAAAGAGCGTTACATCTAGAAAGTTAAAAAGGGTACAGCTAGCAAATGCTAGTAAATAACTGAAAAAGATTAATTTGTCATCTTTTCCTACTTGGGCTTCTAAGGTGGGGATATCTGACCACTGGTTTAAAAGTAAAACACTTGCAGCTAAAATCCAGCCAACTAAGCCACAAAATAATAGGGTAGCGGGGATGCCAATTTCTGCCATTAACATCAGAAATAAGTTGTGGGGATGTCCTAACCAAAGCTGCATTTTGGCTTCGTAGAGGGGAGTAAAGTTCCGTAATCCCCAACCAAGCCCAGGGCGTTCTTGAGCCATCGACCAAGCAAAGCGCCATTGAGTTGTCCGTAGCTGGGCTACAGGACGATCGGGATAGAGTTGGTCTGAAAGCCGCAGCCAGAAGTAGGCGGGGAGGAAGCTACGCAGCCATTGACGCCCCACTGAAGGGCCAAAGGATGCCCAAAGGATACTGGCGGCAAAACCTGCGGCTCCTGCGACTAGTAAGCGCCAACCTTGGTAGAGAGCAAAGGCAAGACCACTTAAAAGCGCGATCGCCCAAGCATTACGAGAACTGGTTAAAATCAGCGCGATCGCATTCCCGATTACCAGCCCACTCAAAAACAACAGCCAGCCCGGACGCTTCATTCCTCGCTGTCGCCAAGCTTGCCATGCTTCTACCCACAAGCCCAATCCCAGGATCAAAATAATCTGGAGATAAACCGCGAGGATGTTGGCATACATAAACAAAGAAGCCATTCGCCCCGGTGGATTTCCCTGGGGTCTAAGTGACCATCCCAAAATGCCCTGAAGCACGCCTTCTGGGCCAACCCAACCCCAAAAGATCTGTCCAAAGCCGAGCAAGACAATAGGTACAGAAGCGATCGCCAAAAGCTTTGCCAATTGCCGCAGTTGATGGGGATGCTCAATTAAGGCACTGAGTCCAGCAAAGACAAAGAAAAACGGCAAAAAGTTTGCCAAACCCAGAAATGCCGCCGGACGGTCAACCGCAAAGCAACAACTGATAATCAGCCCGATGCTCAAGATTGCCAATCCCCAGTTGAGGGGTCGGCGGATAATGGTGCGGCACTGTTGCTTCCAGGCAGCGACGCTCACAAAAAATAGCCCTAATCCTCCCACCAAGGGCAATAAGGGCAATAAAAATGCCAAGATTTGGGCAAAATTCCAGGTACCCTGAAAATTAGGTTCAGGATGCCGACTCAAAAGGTTTTGAGTTTTGAGTTTTAAGTTATGGATTAACGCCTTACTCCTCACGTTACAAGCTGAATTCCTGGGGATTAAACCGCTTCCCAGCACTCGGTGCGGGTGAGGCGAATTTGCGCGAGCGCAAAGATGGTGGGGATGATGCGACCGTAGTTAGTCGCGATCGCCCGCCAACCTAGATCGGCGATGAAGTAACCCCACAACACAGGCCCCAAGAGGGCAAATACGCTGCGAGTTGTACCATAACGAGCCGCATTTAATGCCATTCCTCGCTTGGCTGTTTGCACTGTTACGTAGCTTTGAAACTGTACCGCAGCAGCTGCACCACCTCTAACAACGGCTTGTTGAGCGGCTTGGTAGCTGGCAAAGTTGAGGGCAAACTGCCGCGCTATTTGTTGTAGCAGTAAAGGCTTGAGAACAGAACTCACCGCTAAAGCGCTACCCCCTTTGAGCAGCAAACCCACGGGGTCATGTTGTAGCTGTATAGGTAGAGGTTGAGATAGAGGAGTCTTAGCCAGCGATCGCTGTACTTGTACCGTCAATGATTTTTGTTCGGATTTCGGTAAACGTTTCCAAGCTCGACCCATCAAATTGAGAAAGATCTCTGCCTCAATATCGGTAGTTGAAAAATGTTTAGAATACGGAATTTTTAGATAGCGACAAACCTGGATTAGTGCTTGTCGATAACTGACTTCGTCCGTACGTCCTCTGAGCACTGTCACCCCATCTGCCGCCAAAAACCGAAATCGCTGCTCTATAGCGTCTAACCAAGCTTCCCGGTCTTGGCTTTGGATTTCAATTGGCTCGGCCGTGTGAAAGTAGTCTAAAGGGTTAAATTTGCGGCGAAATAAAATTTGCGTTAGCTGCTCTAGTTCTTCTTCTGTCGCTAACTCCAAGGCACTTCTTAGCTCATCCAATGTCGTTCCCTCCACATCCCCAAGTTCAGTCCTGTTCAATTATTCTACTTCCATTAATTCAATAGGAGCCTCAACTGGGGATTGGCGTTGTAATTACCAATGTGGGTTTAGCAGAACCTGCTTAGGCAAGGCACATATTGACCCGTTGAAGTATATTTCCTAGTTTGAGCCTTCTCACTGCCGCCATCTTGTCAATTGCTTGGTCAGCCTGGTCTGTAGCTTGATTGCTTACTGCCACTAGCCTAAGAAGCTTTCTTTGATTTTGGATACTGCTTTGCCTCCTATTCTTGATCCCGAACTGACCAAAAAGGATAAAGGATAAAAAGTGAAAATCCATCAATAGTCTCAATCCCCTTTTTTTAATACGGGAGAGCAGAAAATTTCTGGTGGCAGTAAACCGTTTAGGTGTCGAATCATTACTGAGTAGGACGGTGTAAATAATTAAAGGTTTCTAGTGAGGGTTAAAACCTCAAAATGGGTCTGAAGTCTTTATTAAAAGCTACTTAAATATTTTCATATTGCAACACAAAATCTGATTTATTTTCACCTACTTATTGCTACCCCAACATTAATTTGTAAAATTGGTTCATACTTTACAACTGGGGTCTTTATTCAACATTATTGAGTTTCCATTAAGAAAGATATGGTTAATTGTTTTAACTCTTCACAATTCACTTTTCCTTGAGAATTGCGGGGCAAACTTTCTACTGCTACCCAATATTTAGGGCGCTTAAATTTACTTAGCTTATCTACAATTTTTGCTTGCAAATCTGCAACAGATATAGATAAACTCCGAGGAACATAAACTGCCGTGACAACTTGCCCCCACTGCAAATCAGGCAAGCCAATGACACAAATATCAGTAACTAACTGGGTGGCTTGAATCGCTGCCTCTACTTCTGCCGGAAAGACATTTTCGCCACCTGTAATAATTTTCTGACTCCGTCGCCCGACAATAGTTAAGTAACCTTTATGATCAAAAAAGCCTAAATCGTCTGTTTGAAACGGTTGAGACTTACTGAAGAATTCTGGATAGTAACCCCAGGCTAAAGAATTAGATTGAATCGTGACAATACCCGTTTGATTAGTGGCTAAAACCTCGCCAGTTTCTGATTGAATCGTTACCTTCGCGTGGGGTAAAACTTGTCCGCAGCTAGTATTTCCGGCGAGAAAATCTTCCGGCTTGAGCGTGACGACTTGAGAAGCGGTTTCCGTCATGCCGTAGGTGGAGGCAAGGCGGATGCTGTGGCGTCTGGCGGTGTCGAGAAGTTCCTGCCAAGCGGGTGCGCCACCTAAAAGCACTGTGTGAAAGCGGGATAACCAAGCCGCATCGATTTGTAGCAGCCTTACCAGTTGGGTAGGTACGAGGGAGATGAAGAATTCCGAAGGATCGATATTATGACGATCGCCTTTCTCTATCAATCTTTTAAACGGCAAAATTACCAATTTGCCGCCAGTAGTAAACGAACGCAAAAACTGCATTAACCCACTGACGTGATACAGAGGGAGAACGCAAAAGGAATTTACCCCCCTCCCTGGTGCTGTTCCCTCCGGACTCACAGGAGAAGCTGGCGAGCTTTCAGCGCCTGCAAAATACTGAGCAAACCCCCCTACCGATGCCATCAATGTTTCCCAAGTGTGGATGGCAAATTTAATCTTGCCAGACGAACCCCCTGTGGGAATCATGATTGAGGGAGAAAGATTTTGGGCTGGCTTGCTAGAGGTTAGATCCCCCCAATCCCCCTTTTTAAGGAGGGCTGTGTCACTGTTTAAAATATTCCCCAAAACTAAATGGGGTTGAACTAAATCAAAGACTTGTTGCCATTCCTGTTCTACCCAGTGGGGATTACAGAGGAAAACGTGGCAATCCGCAGCACAGGCGGCGATGAAACTGGCGAGGAAGTGTAGGGGTTCAGATTCTGCGATCAGGATTTTTGGTGGCGTCGGGCGATCGCCTAATGAGATCAATTTCTCATAAAACTCCTGGCTCAACTGCCTAAATTTTTGGCTGTCGTAACCAACCAGCCAATCCTGATCAGCCCTTTGTTTGAGATAGGTTAGGGGTGTTTCCATAGCTGTTCTAGCCAGGTTTCTTTGTCCTCATCAAACCAGTCATCGACGCCAAAGCCAACCGCGCGGTCATTTTGAGATAATTCTGCTGCCAAATTTAGAGCGGCTTGTTTGCCAATAGCGGTTTCAAACACCGATGAAAATACCGCGTCAATAAGCGTGCGATCGCAAAACTGCCGCAAACATTTAGGAGAACCGGCGATCGCTACCTTAACAACAAAAATCCCTCGCCACCCTCGCTGATAACAGGCTTCTAACTGCCGGAGAGTCGCCACCGATTCATCTAAAGCCAAGGGTGTGGCATACTCAGCACTCAACCCCAACATCCTGTGGAACTGCTCCGGCGGTAGCGGCTGCTCGATAAACTCGATCATTCCTGCCTGATCCGCCGCTTGCAGCCACTGCTCCGCCTCTTTTAGAGTCAGCCCACCGTTGGCATCCAATCGCAGCTTTGTCCCCGCAGGTAACGCCTGAGTTAGTTGCTGAAAACTCCTCAGTTCCTCTGCAATCGGACTCACCCCAATCTTCCACTTAAAGGTACAACTCCCCTGGTTCCAAGGTTCTTGCCATGCTTGCAAAGCCGCTTCCCCAGTCGGCAACAGATAACTGTAGGTGTGGGTACTACAGGAGAATGAAAGCTCTTTCCGGTTGACAGGAGTTGGAAAAAGATCATTCCCGTTAAAGGGGAAGGATTGGGGAGGGATAACCTTAGAGGTTTGTCTCGCCAACCCTTCCCACGCCGACTCAAAACCAAATTGACAAGCTGGCAATTGGGATGGAATAGAGAAAACCTCAGTTGCGGTAATTTCCTCTGGTAACGAGGCGCAGAAATCCCTCGCTTCCTGCAAGGTTTCCGAACCAAACCAAGCAATCGGGGCAATTTCACCCCAACCTACTTGCCCGGTTTGATCGGTGAGGCGGAGAATGATGCCCTCTCGAACCTCCCAGCGTCCGTGGCTGGTTAAAAGCGATCGCTTAAACTTCCTCTGATAAGGGCGAAACTCAAAGGAGTAGCGCATCACACTTGCTTAACCCCATGGCTGGACAAATCCTAATCCCAATAACAAACCACTCCAAAAATGTACCGACACAGCAATAAACTTGCAGTTACTCACCCGTTCTGGTTGATTGTGGTACTGCTTGACGTGCCGGAAGAGTTGCAGGGCAAAGGGGAGGCTAGCAAAGATGAGTAATGTACCTACGGGGAAAATGCCGAGAAAAACAAACAAAGCGGTGAGAACGTAAATGCTGCCACCAAACCAGGGGAGTATTTCTGCCCCTCGTTTTGTACCGAGGCGAACAATAGGCGATCGCTTACCTGCGGCTAAATCATCTTTAATTTGGTGAAAATGGGAGCAAAACAGAATTAAGCTGGTAACAATTCCCACAATTACCGAAGCTGCCAAACCCCGCATTGACCAAGTTTGGGCTTGGGAGTAGTAAGCGGCTGCTACTGCTAAGGGGCCGAAGGTAATCAGGCAGATGATTTCCCCCAAACCATGATAGCCAAAGCGAAACGGCGGCCCCTGATAGGTGTAACCAAAGGCACAGCACAGTAAGACTAACCCAATCACTGTTAAATCTTGCTGCCACCAAGCGATCGCGCCTATTCCCAGTATCCCCAATCCCAAAAAGAAATTACTTAACCAGAAAATCAGCCATTTATTTCCTGTCAAATTTACTAATGAATGCGCTTTGTTTTCATCAATTCCAGTCTCAGAATCAAAAACATCATTGCTAAAATTAACCCAAGCAACAATCAAAATTGCTGAGAACAAAAATGTAGAAAATACTGTTTTTTGAAGAATTTGAGTTTCAGCAAAAGCTACAGCAGTGCCCACCCAAATTGGAATAATTGCCACACTGTACATTGGTGGCTTGATGGCTGCTAGCCATAATTTGCTGTTAAATGATTGAACGAAACTTGTAGTCATCTGACAAAATTAATTACTAGAAGCCAACTATTGCTAAAGTTTCAACAGGCAAGTGCCTGAATACTAGCTAAAGTAAGGATGAGGCAGCGGCGTTGCGATGCTCAATTTTTGTTCTGAGAGTACACACAAGTCTGGTTGCACTGATGATAAAGATAACAGACAGGATGACAACCCTACTAGGAAAGTTTTTTCAGTAGCATGAAGTTGCTCTTGCAAAACTCCCCATTGCTGGTAGCTGGCTGTCATTTTGTGCCACTTAACTCAGAACCTGACCCCTGACTGGGGTAACTGTGGTCAGTATCAACGGATACCTAGAGGTCAACCAGGGATAAGGGCATCCCCCCTAAAATATCCCACCATTGTTAACTAGCTTTAGGAATAGAACTTCAAGAAACTTTACCCTCTGCTATTGATATGCTAGCTATTCCCTACCGTACTAATCTCTTATCCGCTCAAGAAGAACTGTATCAGTTTCTGCGGATTTGTCATCAAAAATCAATTGAAAAGAATTGCCCTCAAATTGTCAGCATTTCTCAAGAAATATCCACCGTTGACCCCTTGGTTGTTTTGCAGGCGATCGCCCAACTCAATCAGATCCATTTTTATTTTGAAACTCCAGCGAAAAAACAAGCGATCGCCGCCATTGATTCTGTCGCTTCTTTTCAATCCTCAGGGAAAAGTCGCTTCTCAAAATCCCAAGACTTTATTCAATCTTGCTTAAATGAAATCATCAGTACAGGGGACTTAAACTTACCTTTTGCAGGGCCGCATTTTTTCTGTAGTTTCACCTTTTTTGCTGACCAACTCCCCATCAACGCGCCCTTCCCCCCAGCTACCGTTTTCCTTCCCCGTTGGCAAGTTTCGCGCGATCATGACACCTGTGTCTTAACAGCGAACTTGTCCATTGACCCACAAGTTGATCTAGAATCTCTCTCAGAACATTTGTGGATGCAATTCAAGACTATTACTTGGTCAGGCAGTAAACCCTTAGATATTCCTGCCCAACGACCGCCACAACCTTTCCAACCAGCGATCGCCGACTCAGAACACTTTCGATTAGCCGTTTCTTCCGCATTAGAATCAATCGGCACCCATCGATTTAATAAAATCGTCCTTGCCAGTACCCTTGATGTCACCGCTCCCCATCCTTTCTCCTTAGTCGGCTCCCTAAATAATCTCCGCCAACACCATCCTGATTGCTATATCTTCTCAAGTAGCAACGGTAAGGGAAACAACTTCATTGGTGCTAGCCCTGAGCGCTTAATCAGTATTCATGACCATCAATTAATTACCGATGCTTTAGCGGGTTCAGCACCACGCGGTAAAACAACAGCCGAAGATACCCAATGTGCTAGTCGTTTGCTAAACAGTGAAAAAGAGCAACGCGAACACCAATTTGTGATTGACTTCATCACCGGCTGTCTCTCTCACTTAGGCTTGATGCCGCAACGGTTGCCCATACCTCAACTGTTGCAACTGTCTAACATCCAGCACTTGTGGACGCCGATCCAAGCAAAAATCCCCACTGACGTGCATCCCCTGAAAATTGTCGATGCCTTGCATCCTACCCCCGCCGTCGCTGGCGTCCCCACCAAAGTCGCTGAAGAGCAAATTCGCCGCTACGAAGGTTTTGACCGTTCCCTCTATGCCGCCCCCTTGGGTTGGCTCGACCACAAGGGTAACAGTGAATTTATTGTGGGTATTCGCTCTGCCCTCATTACCGGAAATCGCGCTAGACTCTACGCTGGTGCGGGCATCGTTGCGGGTTCCAATCCCGACAAAGAACTCGCAGAAATCCAACTCAAGCTCCAAGCCTTAATTAGATCGCTAATTTAATCAATTTCTACCCGTTCAAAATGTTCAACAACCGGAAAAGGGTCATAAAAATGGTGAAGCAGTTTTTTCCACTGCTGATATTCAGGAGAGTTTCTAAATTCGATTGTATGAGCTTCTAAAGTTTTCCATCTTACTAGTAATAGATATCTGCCTTTAGCTTCAAGACATCGTTGAAGTTCGTGGGACAAATATCCATCCATCGACGAAATAATATTAGCAGCTTCCTTAAAAGCCATTTCAAACTCTTGCTCGTAGCCAGGTTTGATGGTAAGTATAACGGCTTCAAGAATCATCAAATCTCTGTAAATAACATTTTAGTTAGTACCGGAATATCGTTTTTCCGTTACTCAATATATTAGTAATGCCCATTGATTTTCGTAACACCAATACAGTTTGGTCTTCCATTCTGGTGGAAACCTTAAAACGCTTAGGACTGACCACCGCCGTTATTTGTCCGGGTTCGCGCTCCACCCCCCTCACCGTTGCCTTTGCCCAAAACGAGGCGATCGAAACCATTCCCATTCTTGATGAACGCTCGGCTAGCTTCTTTGCTTTAGGTATCGCCAGAGCCAGCAAACGCCCTGTGGTACTAGTGTGTACCTCTGGGACAGCCGGGGCAAACTTTTACCCTGCGGTCATCGAAGCTAGGGAAGGTCGAGTTCCCTTACTTGTACTGACGGCTGACCGACCTCCAGAACTTCGCAATTGCCATTCTGGGCAAACCATTGACCAACTCAAGTTATACGGCACCTATCCCAACTGGCAAGCCGAGTTAGCGCTGCCGAGTGTGGAAATGGCACTCCTGGCGTATTTGCGACAAACTACGATCCAGGCTTGGGAGCGATCGCTGTTTCCCATTTCCGGCCCCATTCATCTCAATTTACCCTTTCGCGACCCCCTCGCTCCCCTGAACGACCTCATCCCAGCGGATTTGCCATCCAAATTGCAGCTAGAGGAGTTCTTTGCCACCGTCGTCCCCCACTCTCCACTTTCTACTCCCCACTCTCCACTTCCTAGAGAATGGCAACAATGTCCGCAAGGCATCATCATTGCTGGACTTGCCCAACCGGAACAGCCTCAAGCTTATTGTGAAGCGATCGCTAAACTTTCCCAAACCCTTGGTTGGGCAGTTCTTGCCGAAGGACTCTCCCCTGTGCGAAACTACGCCAGCCTTAACCCCCATCTCATCTCCACCTACGACCTGATCCTGCGGAACCCAGAGCTAGCAGAGCAACTCACCCCAAAAATGGTGATACAGATCGGAGAGCTTCCCACTAGTAAAGAACTTCGTACCTGGTTAAGCGCCACCCAACGCCAACGTTGGGTCATTGACCCCAGCGATCAAAACTTCGACCCCCTTCACGGGCATTCCATCCACCTCCGAACCTCGATAGAACAGCTAGCTACTAATATTCCTTCCCTTTCTAAGGCTCAAATCTCTCCCTATCTCCGCCAATGGCTGAACGCTGAAACAAACGTCAGATCAGCTATAGACCAAACCCTGACCACAACCAACCAATTTGAAGGCAAAGCCGCCTGGTTAATTTCCCAAACCCTGCCGCCAGACACGCCCTTCTTCGTCGCTAATAGTATGCCCGTGCGAGACGTTGAGTTTTTTTGGAAACCGGGAAACAGTCATATCCAACCCTTCTTCAACCGAGGGGCAAATGGTATTGATGGCACCTTATCTACTGCCCTTGGTATTGCCCATCACAACCAATCTAGCGTCATGCTAACTGGGGACTTATCCTTGCTGCACGACACTAACGGCTTCTTAATCAGAAATAAATTTGTCGGTCATCTCACGATTGTTTTAATTAACAACAACGGCGGCGGCATTTTTGAGATGCTACCTATTTCCAAATTTGACCCCCCCTTTGAAGAGTTTTTCGCCACTCCTCAGGACATCGATTTTGCCCAACTGAGTGCCACCTACGGCATCGAATATCAGTTGATTGGCTCCTGGGAACAACTCCAGCACCTACTAAACCCCCTCCCCACTACAGGTATCCGCATCCTAGAGTTGCAAACTGACCGCCGTGCCGATGCCAAGTGGCGTCAAGAGAACCTGAGACGATTTGCAGCCAATCTCATGGCTTAGGAGGGGCAAAATTACAGCTATTGCCCCGATAATTTGTTCGCCCTGACCTACTTATCTCCCGAACAACCAGATAGAATAGCGAATCAATCGTTTTCAGGGGTGAAAAATTAATGGGTCGCGCCAACAAGGTTGTACTTGCCTATTCAGGTGGAGTTGATACCTCCGTCTGTATTCCCTACCTTAAAGAAGAGTGGGGCGTAGAAGAGGTCATTACCCTAGCCGCAGATTTAGGACAGGGAGACGAACTCAAACCAATTAAGGAAAAAGCCTTGAAATCCGGTGCTTCTGTATCACTCATTGCCGATGCTACAGAAAGCTTTGTCAAAGACTATGCTTTTCCGGCGATTCAGGCAAATGCTCTGTACGAAAATCGTTATCCTCTCTCAACCGCACTGGCTCGTCCGCTGATTGCCAAGCTATTGGTAGAAGCCGCCGCCGAATATGGTGCAGATGCGGTCGCTCACGGTTGCACGGGTAAGGGAAACGACCAGGTACGCTTTGATGTATCGATCGCGGCATTAAATCCTGACCTGAAAGTGCTAGCACCTGCTAGGGAATGGGGATTTAGCCGTGAAGAAACGATCGCTTACGGCGAACGATTCGGCATTGCTTCCCCTGTGAAGAAGAAGTCTCCCTACAGTATTGACCGTAATTTACTCGGTCGCAGTATTGAAGCGGGTCCCCTAGAAGATCCTAACGTTGAGCCACTAGAAGAAATTTTTCTGATGACTAAGGCGATCGCGGATACTCCCGATCAGCCAGAATACATAGATATTGGCTTTGAGCAGGGCATCCCGACCTCCTTAAATGGCAAAAGCTTAGACGCCGTTAGCTTGATTACTCAACTCAATCAGCTGGCGGGTTCTCACGGTGTTGGGCGCATCGACATGATGGAAAACCGCCTCGTCGGGATCAAATCGCGGGAAATTTACGAAACCCCGGCTCTACTTGTCTTAATTTACGCCCACCGTGATTTAGAAAGTCTCACCTTAACCGCCGATGTCACCCACTACAAGCGTGGGATTGAAGAGACCTACAGCCAGCTTGTCTACCAAGGATTGTGGTATAGCCCTTTGAAAGGTGCGCTAGACGCCTTCATTCAACAAACTCAAGAACGTGTCTCTGGGGCAGTACGCGTCAAACTCTTCAAGGGCAACGCTACCATTGTTGGACGCCAATCAGCTAATTCTCTCTACACCCCTAACTTAGCCACCTACGGCGCAGAGGATCAGTTTGACCACAAAGCCGCTGAAGGCTTCATCTACGTCTGGGGACTACCCACCCGCGTCTGGTCGCAGAAAGTTAGGGAATAGCATCACCAAGTAAGACACCCAGCGCTGAGGCTGGGTGTTTTGGTATAAAGGGGATTTGAGGCAAGTAGAGAGGGGTAAAGCGAAGCGACTTCACTATTGAGCCTCTACTCCGATTCCGTTGTCGTCGTCTCGCTGACCACGACTTGCTTACGACGCGACTCTAACCAGCGAGGAACCGCGATCGCGGCAATAACCAGAACAAGCGCAACGACTGTAAATTTAGCCACCCAAGCGACTAATTGCTCTAGGGGCACCACTCTGCCTACAAAAAACGATAAGCTCACCATCACCGACGCCCAGACTGTAGCACCAGCAACGTTAAATATCAAAAACTCTCGGTAAGGCATCTGGGCAATGCCTGCCATCGGCCCTGCAAAAATCCGCAATAAAGCAACAAACCGCCCAAAAAATACCGCTCTTGCGGCATTTTCACTAAACTGCTGTTTGACTTCTTTCAGTTGCTCTTCTGAGATCCGAAAGAAGCCCCCTAGCTTGAGCAAAATCGGCCAACCGCCTAATTTGCCAACCCAATAGCCGCAGCTATCACCCAAGACAGCTCCGGCGATCGCACTTCCTAATACCCACCAATAGTTAAGTTCGCCACTGCCTGCTAAGAAACCACCAACAAGGGTGATGGTTTCCCCTGGTAAGGGAATTCCAGCATTTTCTAGGGAAATCCCTAAAAAAACAGCCCAGTATCCGTATTGCTTGGCAATTTCCTGGAGCGTCTCCAGTGATATTAGCTCAAAAGACATCCAGTACAGCCTTTACAAAGATTCATCCTATCTCACATATTGGCGCGATTCAGGGAATAGTGTCAATGGAGTAGTTAGGGGTTGGGGAGTTGGGGAGCGGGGGAGCAGGGGAGCGGGGGAGCAGGGGAGCAGGGAAGTTGGGGAGCAGGGGAGCAGGGGAGCAGGGGAGAACTGATAACCTCCTTCATACTTCACCCTTCATACTTCATACTTCATACTTCATACTTCCTAATTCGCCTCCGCTCCTCATCGCTGCTCAGGTAGGTATCAACTCACCTGGACGCAAGCTTGCCCATTTGCCTGTTTCTTTCTTAAAGCTCAAGCAACCGACGACATCCCACTCCATCTCCACATAATCTTGCTGAGGACGGATGTTAACATTAATCGTCGGTTCGGTAGCGTCAAAGTCTGGAGTTTCTGTTAGATGAGGGACTTGATGCTGTGTTTCCACGGCATTATAGGTGGTACAGCGGTCTACGTAGTGACAATTTATACAAATACACATCACTTTGTCTCCAAAGGCTTTCTGTTAATTTAGCTCAGACCAGACAATGATTAACTAGCTATTGGGTTGATTTTTGTTGCCATGTGTGCGTATTCTCTTTCTCAACTAACTTCACAAGCCCTACCTTTGCCGCTAGAAGCCCTGCCCCAATCGGCTTATTTAGTCGGGGGGGCTGTCCGGGATGCCTTGTTGGGGCGACGCTCTGAGTACCTGGATTTAGATTTTGTTCTACCCCAGGATGCGGTGGCGATCGCGCGTGAGATTGCCAGTCGCTATCATGCTGGTTTCGTTGTACTGGATGCAGAGCGGCAGATTGCCAGAGTGGTGTTTGAGCAAGCCACCGTTGACTTCGCTTTAGCTTCAGGCGACAGCTTAGAAACCGACTTACAACGGCGAGATTTTACGATTAATGCGATCGCCTACAACCCCCACACTAATCAAATCATTGACCCCCTGCAAGGCATTGCCGATCTAAAACGCGGCATTATCCGCATGGTGTCGCGGAAAAATTTGCAAGATGACCCCTTGCGGTTACTGCGAGCTTACCGACAAGCCGCTCAACTCAATTTCATCATCGAGCCAGAAACCCGCTCCACTATTTGCGAATTCGCACCTTTACTATCTCAAGTAGCCGCCGAACGCGTGCAAACAGAACTTAGCTACTTACTCCGCTCTCCCCAAGGGAGCATCTGGTTAAAAGCTGCGTGGGAGGATAATTTTCTGTCTCAGGTTTTGCACAAACAGGTGACAGCTCAAAACCTATCCTTAGTCGCTGTCATTGACTCGGTGGTTAATGAACTAGGCACAACCTGGCAAGAGTTTCCGGCGAAACTAGAAAGCGAAATTCCTGGATTAGCTCTAGGCTCGAAGCGCACTTGGCTGAGTATGGCTAAGTTAGCCAGTTTGCTCGGTAACGTCACTCCCACTGGGCTAGTTGCAGACAATAACCTAGAAGAGTTACTAGAAAATCAAAAATACAGCCGCGCCGAAATTCGAGCAGTAAGTACGGTACTCAAAGCATTACCGCAATTACAATCCCTAGCAGAGACAAACTTAGTACTCCCCAACAAAATACCTGTGCCAAAACAATATTTCTTCTTTCAAGAAGTAGGGCAAGCTTTCAGTGCAGTAGCATTGCTGGGAGTAGCATCAGGGATAGCAATAGAAACCATCGCTCCTTTAATTAACCGCTACTGTGACCCCAATGACCAAGTCGCCCATCCCACACCATTAGTCACGGGAAATGACCTGATACAAGCTTTCAGTATTCGTCCTAGCCCCCAGATCGGTCAACTTCTCAACGAGCTTCAATTAGCACGAGCAGAAGGGAGAATTTTCACTCGTGAAGAAGCTTTAGCATTAGCAGCACAACTCATTAATTCCCATTAGCGCTGCTCATTTTTAGCTAATTTTACACTCCTCGGACTATAGCTCCTGTGATAGGTATACTTCTAACGCCTGCTCGTCCTCAGAATAATTGCTCTTATGAGATTCAAAACTATACTGAGAGCGCCAAAGACAATAGCAATATTAAGAAAGAACTTTGTCCATAGAATCCGAATTGGATTTTCCCAAACAGAGTAAATATGAGTTTGCCAAGGAAAGTAGGGAGCATACTCACGTTGGTTTTGTAGTACAAACGCTAAAGGCCAACCTAGAGGAACTTCAAAAAACTCAGCTTTAATGTAAACCGTTACGGGAAAAAAGAGTGAAGTAAGAACAAATACAACACTTACAATTAGTAGAGCTATATAAACAGAATGCTTCATATTTGCGTTTTTTCGCTGAGCAATAGAGTCATATGCAACGCCTACTGTCGGGCTTTACATTATTGATTGCAAACAGCGAATTGCTTCTAGTAACCCTCTAGCTTTGTTGAGAGTTTCCTCGTATTCTTTTTCTGGGTCAGAATCAGCAACTAATCCTGCACCAGCTTGCACGGATACCGTATGATTGCCATTGGCTTGCGAGCGGACGACCATTGTGCGAATGGCGATCGCGCTATTCAATTGCCCTTCAAAATCGTAGTAGCCATAAGCCCCAGAATAAGGGCCACGCCGCTCTGGTTCCAGTTCGTGGATAATTTCCATCGCCCGAATCTTTGGCGCACCGCTTACCGTTCCGGCGGGGAAGCAGGCTTTCAGTAAATCCCACGCCGTCTTACCTGTATCCAGTTCCCCCACCACATTGCTGACAATGTGCATCACATGGGAGTAGCGTTCGATCCTCATTAGCTCATCTACCCGCACCGAACCACTACGACAAACCCGTCCTAGGTCGTTGCGTCCCAGGTCAACGAGCATGATATGTTCGGCAATCTCTTTTGGGTCTTGCAGCAACTCAGTCGCCAGGGCTTCATCTTCCTGGAAAGTTTGCCCCCGGCGGCGCGTTCCGGCAATGGGGCGTAGCGTTGCCTTGATTCCCCCTTCAGGCGATCGCTCTGCCTTCACCATCACTTCTGGACTAGAGCCAATAATCTGCCAATCACCAAAGTGGTAGTACGCCATGTAAGGTGAAGGATTGATCATCCGCAGGGAGCGGTAAAGGGCAAATGGCTCACCGCTATACTCGGCGGCTAGGCGTTGGGAGAGGACAACCTGAAAGATATCCCCAGCCCGGATATAGTCCTTTGCCTTTTGGACGTTGGTACAAAACTCCTCGCGGGAAGTGTTGCTGGCGTACTCATGCGCCTCTGCGCCCTTGTTTCCCTGTCCCCCTGCTCCTCCGGGAGGCGTCCATTCCAATACCGTATCTTTACCCGATAACGGCAGTTGCAGCTTGTTCACCAATGCCAGGACGCGATCGCACGCTTGCTGATACGCCGTCTCCATATCCATATTGCGTAAATCGGCATAAGCGATCGCCCAAATCTTCCGCTTCACCTGATCGAAAACAATCAGATGATCAATCTGCATCCACAACCCATCCGGCAAATCAGTTTCCGTAGCTGGGTAGATGGGAACACGCGGCTCAATCCAGTTAATTAATTCATAGCCCCAAAAACCAAACAAACCGCCAATTCCTGGCGGTAATTGAGGCAACTTGACTGGGGTATAAAGTTCTAGGCAATTGGCTAGGGTTGTAAAGGGGTTCCCTTCAAAAGTTTTCACCGAGCGATCGCGGTTCGTCTGTGTGGTGGTGTTGCCTCTTGTTTCCAACACCCACAACGGATCGCAGCCTAAAAAGCTGTAGCGCCCAATATTCTCGCCACCTTCTACCGATTCCAACAAAAAACTGTAGGGTTGACCCGCACATACCTTGTACCAGGCAGATACTGGCGTTTCTAAGTCAGCCACCCATTCCTGATATACCGGGACAAAATTACCTTGTTGAGCCAGCGCTGAAAATTGTGAGAAATCGGGAAAAATCATCTTTAGGAGCTAGGGATTAAAAGCTAGGGGCTAGTGAGTCCTGAGACTTGAGTCCTGAGTCTTGTCTTTTCATCTTCCCAGACCCCGCCCCTAATCCCTAGTCCTTGTAGTTTAGACCTCGAAGGTCGTTTTACCGCTGAACTTCACCGTAGGTGCATCAGGATTCTCGCCAATGCGACGATCAATCTTACCTACATACGGACGCCCTGCATTCACCTTCTCTGGGAAGACACCATCGTTGGGATGCAGGTATTGAATTTCACCGCTGGCATAAATGCGGTAAATTTTGTAGTCGTTGATTTTGAACTTAGCTCGCAATTGCTGACCGCCTAAGAAGATGCAGTATTCCTTGCGAGAGAGATACAGTAGGTTTTCCCCTTTACGCATAGTTGCAGAGCCGCCTGTTGGCATCTCAAACACTTGCTCTTTGGGGCTAGTCCAGGTGATCGCGTATTTTTCTTCCTCCCAAGCTTTGGCAAGTAAGCCACCGGTGCTACCACCAAACAAAGGAGTTTGTCCGGAAAGAGTTTCTGCCATCGTCTTTTTCTCAAAGTGATTTAGGGCATTTAGGGAATGCTATCACCCCGTTCATCCCCCTTCGGCTAGTCTGTCAAGAACTGTAACAGTTGGGTAAGGGGGAGCAGGCGAGCAGGGGAGCAGGGGAGAACCTCTTACCCTTCACCCTTCATACTTCACCCTTCATACTTTCTTCTTTACTCAGGACTCAGGACTCACCGACTCAGGACTCAGCCTTTTTTAGCGTTTGTTCGTTGGAATTGAGGACGGGTAGTAGAGGGTTGATAACCGACAAGCGATCGCCCAGAGTTGAGTAGGGAGGTTGTAGGCTCTGAGTCACCAGAGGCAACGGGAACAGTAAAGTGAAATTGGCTACCCCGATCTTTGCCTGAAGATTCTGCCCAAATTTCACCATCCCAACTATTAACAATTTGACGACAAATTGCTAGCCCTAAGCCAGTACCGCCAGTGGTTCGTCGCAGTGCGCCTTCTTCCTGATAAAAGCGGTCAAAGACTGTCTCCAACCGATTTGTTTCAATGCCGCGCCCAGTATCAGCAACGGTGACTTTCAAGACGGGAGCGTCGGGGAGCTGTTGCGCTGTGATAGTGACTTGTCCATTGGGAGGTGTGAATTTACAGGCGTTGTCTAGTAATTTTGCCAGTACTTCCACAAGCCATTCCCCATCAACTCGTACTAAGGGGAGGGACTTTGGCACTTGGGTGATGATTTTGGGGCGCTCTGCTTCGGAGCGACGAGCGCGGATGTTGCTCAGGGCAAGTTCGACACACTCTGGTAGAGAAAGAACTTCTGGATGCCATTCAACGCGTCCGCTTTCTAAACGCGAGAGAGTGAGAAAGTCTTGCACTAGTTTTCGCATCCGCTCGGCATCAGTGAGGGCCGTATTGAGCATCACCTGCCGAAGTTCTAGAGACATATCTGGCTCTTGGGCAAGGCTTTCTAGGCAGACTTGGATAGTAGAGAGGGGGGTACGGAGTTCGTGTCCAGTGATGGCGACAAGGTTGCTCCGGGTGCGATCGAGGGCGGCAAGTTGCTGGTTGAGGTCTTCTAGGTTAGCGTAGGCTTCAGCTTGAATCAAGGCAACACCGACTTGAGTGGCGATCGCATCTACTAGTGCTAAATCATCATCTTTCCATTCATGGGACATCTCACCGCAGTTGTGCAGCTCCACCATCCCTAGTAACCTGCCTTGGTAAAGCACAGGCACCATCAGCAAGGATGTAATGGAATATTGTTTAAATAAACGTTTTAGAGAGGCACCTGAGGCTGTCTGTTTAGCCGTCTTGGTTAATCGCTTATCAGTTTGAGTGTTAGCGACATAGACTCGTTCTCGCCGCTTTAAAACCTCTTGAAATAAGGGATTATCTTGCTGCAATGGCAAGGTTTGACCTGCCATTGAGCCTCCTTTTCCCGCTAGAAATTCATGGTTGATGGTAGCCGTTTCATCCGTTGCTTGAGCGCGATAAATCAAACAGCGACATACTTCCATGGCTTGCCCTAATTCCTCTACGGCTACTTGCAGAATCTCCTCCGGATCGAGACTTTGCCGAATCGCCACAGTAATTGAATTCACCAAACGCTCTTTTTGCTCTTGAGCAGTGATGGAACGGTAGGCTTTGAGCAACTTATACTGACCCGCCTGCAAGTAAGTTACCAGGCGCTGTACAAACGGGTCAGGGTCTACATAAGAGAGGGCGGCTTGGTTGGAGAGAGTTTGGGAGGCTGCGGTGGTGATGCCATAGGTTTCTCGCGCCTGCTCAATCTTGTCAGCTAGTTCTGGGCGGTAAGTCAAAATTCTCTCTAGCAGCAACTCAGCCGCCTTATAGCCAACTTGGCGATCGAATGTCCAGATGCCTTCAAAGCGACGGGAAGGGTCCATCTCGGCGTTTGTGCTACTGCTAGTACTCCCGTTGTCTACAGGTAGGGTTCGCTCCCGACAAACCAGACAGATAGTATACTGTTGTCCGATCACCACCAAATGCCACTCTTGACTCAAACTATCTCTGGGATCGAAGGCAATGGTTTCGTAGTAGCCTGAGCTATTTTTGAAGTCAGTTTCCGGTGCTGCTAATACGTAAGTGTGAGAGGTTCGCTCGGCAATGCGTTTGTAGCGGTGCGCCTCTTGTCGGTAAAATCGCTCCCTCTGAAAACTGGCAATTACCAAGGGATGCTCCGTCCCTGCCAAAACCTGATCCTCCATGGCGTGGGAGAGTGCGGTCAAAGAAGACTTAAAGTATAGCTGTTGCCTTAGTTGGGGTAGGGCTTGTGTTAACTCAGCCAGCACAGAAGTTGAGATGATCATTAATCAGTTTTTGTTTTGACAAGCGCAAAATCACTGTGACACCAACTCCACTGAGGGAGTGGTGTATGTTCTTCCCCTGACGATTGGGGCTGCACGCTCAAACGCCAATCTGCTGTTCTGCAAAAGTACGGGAGGCGCATCTGTCCCGTCGAAAATTACCTTGGGTAATCTAGATCTCTATATTTCCTCTCTCAACTTATCCTACAAAAAAAAGGACTAGCTCTTAGCTAGCCCCTATGCAACTGTTGAGGATTTAGTACAAGACGTTAACAAAAGTTACGTTATCTGCGGTATATGGCTCAATATTTCCTATTACTGAGGTTGAAGCTGATTGAGTTTATTCTGGGCTGATAGCAGTAAGTTTTGAGTTTCTAGATAAACTGTTGTGCCGTTCTGCACCTTTCTCAGCTCATTGATAATTCCTGATAGTTGGCTAATCGTGTAGTCTGGACTGCTAGTGGAAGCATAGCGCTGCAAGCTTTCAATTTGGCTCTGAGCGCGTTCAAAGGCTCTAACAGAATTCGCCTCAGCTTGCTTTCGTATGCTTATTTGTCCCAAGTTAGTTTTGTACTCAGCTAGTAATCTCTGAGCTTGTGCATAGCCTGCTAGGTCATCTGAGGAAATTCTTTCTAGTCGATTAATTGCATCTCGCCATAAGTTTTCCACTTGTTCCCATTCATCAACAGAATGAGGAGGATTTTGACCCATTTGAGCAGCTCTGAATGAAAACTGCTGCGCTGCTGCAATTAAGGTGCTGATACGTTCGTTGCCAGCAGCAAGTCCTACAATGTCTTTAAAATCGCGCTGGTAGTTTTCTCGCTTAGATTGTGCCGTTCTTCCTGCAAGGGTAGTACTAGGGATTTGCTGGAGTTGGTCGATTGCAGAATGCCAAGCAGCGATCGCCAGTTGCTTGTCCGTTGGTGTTGAGGCTTGCTGGTACTGTTGTTTAGCTGCGTTGAGGGCTTGTTCGCTTTGCACAAGTAGCACTTGAGCATTCTTTTCTTGAAAGACCTTAGCTTGCAATTCTCCAACTTGTTTGCGGGCTGTATAAAATCCATAAGGACTAAACCGCCAGTCGTACCACAAACTATATTCCCGCCAATCATCAATAAACCACATTGGCAAAGCGTCCAGATGTTTTTGTGCCTCTTTTACCTTCTGTTCGCCTGATTCTAAATCAGCTTGACTAGTCGGGCGTTCAATCAATTGTTGGGCTTGTTCAACTGAAGCGATCGCCTGCCGATAATTTTCCTCGATATTGATATAACTAGGCAGCAGCAGAATCGGGGCTGTCCGTACTACTGGACGACGAATTACCGGATAAGGCAAGTTAGCGATATAAACCACACCAACGGGTATGCCAATGAGTACCGCTGCCCAGATCAATTTGTTTAATACACCACCACGCTTGCTTTTAGCTGGCTTCGATGGTTTATCAGGATAGGTGGCGTAGTATTGGGCTTCAGCTTCTTTTGCCAAAGTAGCGAGGGATTTTTTGGCAGGTGAACCAGATGGTGCAGACGGCTTGAGTATAACTGGCTGAGTACTTTGAATCGAAGGGTCGATTCCAACACTATTTGGAGTTTTGCGGCGCAGGAACTTCAGCGGGAGAAGGTTGAAACCAGCCATAAAAACACACCAAGCAACTCATTAATTATGCCCGCAGATAGATGGAATCTAACAGCTTGACTTTCGTCAACCAACAACCTGTTATTGACTGATACTAAATCCGGTTGCGAAGTTGAGGGCAATTTCTAAGTGCATTGCCAATACCCAATCCCTTTACATAAACCGGGTGAGTTGCACGCGGTAGCGTTCTTTTTTGGTGACAGCGACTTCTCCGACTTCCAGGCGTCCTTTGCCACGAAGGGCGATTAAGTCTCCAGATTTAACAATGTGGCTGGCTTGGCTGATGTCTTTCCAGTTAACGCGGACATCGCCGGAAGAAATAAAGTCAGCCATTTTGCTACGGGAGGTACCAAATCCTGCCGAGGCGATCGCATCTAAGCGCATGGATGCCTCGACGGTGGTCATTTCTTTTTTCTTGGGTTCGCGAATCTTCAGTTCGCTGAGTTCAATTTTGCGGGTTTGCACGGGAACGGAGCGGACTTGATTTAGGGAGCCTTCGAGAAACCCTACTAGTTCTGGTGCAACAATTGCTTGCGCTCCCCGTTCACCTAAAACGATGATGTCACCTACTTTTTCCCGAATCACACCCGTTCCTAAAATTGCTCCTAAAAAGTCTCGGTGGCTAGCGGGGTCAAAAAGAAAGTTTCCGGCGATATCGAAAGCAGCAATTTCGACTTGGGACTGATCGAGGGGTAGTTCGGAACGGGCGATCGCAATTCGCTGGCGTTCCGCTTGCGGATAGCCTCCCCAAGCCAGGAGTTGCACCTCGGTTAATCGCGTAAATTGCTGCTGAATTTCTGCCAGTACGGGTGGCGAGAGAAAGTCTGTTAAAACAACTTCCCACGTTTTAATGGCTTGTTCAGCCAGATCAATGGCATGGGCAACAGTTTCTCGATTTTCAACTCCTTTAAGCAGTTCTTCCCTTGGTAGCATTCTTAGATCGCTTTTTTACAACATTTCTTTGATTTTAGCTGTGGCAACCAAATCTCATAGTTTATAGCTCATGGCTGATTGTGACTAGTTTTCTCTCCCGACTCCTGGGCGATTTTCAACCTCAGTAAATAGGCAAGAATAAATCAAACTCAGTGCAGCCATGTAAAACTTTTTAAATTAATTTGTAGTGAGGGCTAAAGTCCTCAAGATAGGGCTAAAGTCCTCACTACAAACCTTTAATTATTTACACCTCTTACTTAGGTACCAAAAGTATCGACATAACCCTGGAGGTTTTCTGGTTCAAACTGTCGGAGAATGCGTCTACCTTTCTCTACAGAATTGTTAGAACCTTTGACGACAACCAAGTATTTCCCGGCGTTGAGGCGGTTGCGATAGGGCAAGGCGTCTCCACTTCCGACGGATAAGCCAATGCCTCCCCCAATAAAATAGCTCCCCATAGCGGCAGCAATGGCACCCAAAACCCCGCCAATAATATGGTTGCCGATGCCTCCTGCCAATTCAATCAGTTCGATTCCCGTTAGTACGTTAAAGAAATAGCCAGCAACAAATCCAAAGGGAATTAGCCACGTTGCCATTTGTTTGACTTGCTTGCTGGCTTGGACGTTGGGGTCAATCAATCCAAACTCATCGGCACTTTTGTATCCCTTACCGAGAATGGTGATTTCATTCATCGGTAAACCTTCTTTTTCTAAAGCGGAATAGGCTTCTTCTGCCTCAATACGGTCTTTGACTACGGCGATGAGATAGTTCATGGTTTTATGTAAGGATTAGCTATCAATTTTGACTAGCGATCGCAACTTAACACCCCCACTCCTAGCTAGCCTCTATCGGAATCAAGAAATGAGGCTGTCCTGAGCTGGGGTTTTCCCTGTGAAGGTCGAGGGCTAGTCAACAAACAATTCAAACTGGAAAACTTTCAAATGACGGGCAATGTGACGACCCCTTTACAGTTACAGTTAAAATGACCTATTGCGGTAAGTTCTCTCAGCAGAGAGGACACGACACTAATCGACTAACAAAATTTAGTGTTCCACAAAACCGCTGACTTCGCCTACTCATAGCGCTCCTAAGGAGCCAAACGCTCAGTCTCGCTTTGCTAGGGGCGATGTGCATAGCCCATTTAAACTTACTCACTGACAATGTCCAAGGTTCTCGTCTCCGACCCAATTGACCAAGCTGGAATTGATATCCTGTCGCAAGTTGCTCAAGTGGATGTCAAAACAAACCTTTCGCCAGCAGAGCTAGCTGAGATTATCTCAGATTACGACGCACTGATGATTCGCTCTGGAACGCGTGTTACCCAGGAAATCATTGAAGCGGGTACACAGCTAAAAATTATTGGACGTGCAGGTGTCGGCGTCGATAACGTCGATGTTCCGGCGGCTACCCGGAGAGGAATTGTTGTTGTCAACTCTCCTGAAGGCAACACCATTGCTGCAGCTGAACACGCCCTAGCAATGATGCTTTCTCTATCTCGCCACATTCCTGAAGCTAACCAGTCGGTAAAAAATGCCCTGTGGAACCGTAAGGAATTTGTGGGAGCGGAAGTCTACAAAAAAACCTTAGGGGTTGTGGGCTTGGGAAAAATCGGCTCTCATGTGGCGACGGTAGCACGAGCAATGGGAATGAAGTTACTGGCGTATGACCCTTTTATTTCTATTGAACGCGCCGATCAACTAGGCTGTCGCTTGGTGGATATGGACTTGCTATTGCAAGAATCTGACTACATTACCCTGCACATCCCGAAGACACCAGAGACAGCTCACCTGATTAATGCCGAATCCCTGGCGAAGATGAAGCCCACGGCTCGGATTATCAACTGTGCTAGAGGCGGCATCATTGACGAAAATGCTCTGGGAGAGGCGCTGCAAGCTGGCACAATCGCGGGTGCAGCGTTAGATGTGTTTGAGCAAGAACCGTTGGGAGAATCCTCTTTGCGATCGCTCGGTAAGGAAATTATCCTCACTCCTCACCTAGGTGCATCTACAGCTGAAGCACAAGTTAATGTCGCCATTGACGTTGCCGAACAAATCCGCGATGTGCTTTTAGGTTTATCTGCCCGTTCAGCGGTGAATATTCCGGGCTTGCGTCCCGATGTCTTGGAAAAACTCAAGCCCTACCTGAAGTTGGCAGAAACCCTAGGTACTTTGGTAGGACAGCTAGCAGGCGGACGGATTGATTTATTAAATGTCCGCTTGCAAGGGGAACTGGCAATTAATGAAAGCCAACCCCTAGTGGTAGCTGCTCTCAAAGGGTTGCTATCTCAAGCTCTGCGGGAGCGCGTTAATTACGTCAATGCCAGTATTGAGGCAAAAGAACGGGGAATTCGGGTCATTGAAACCAGAGATACCTCTGTAAAAGACTATTCCGGTTCATTGCTGCTGTCGGCAAAAGGTTCTCTTGGGGAGCATTCTGTCACTGGGGCTTTGTTTGGTGATGGGGAAATTCGCATTACTAGTCTTGACGAATTTCCGATTAATGTCCCCCCGACTAATTACATGCTGTTTACCCTGCACCGTGACATGCCGGGAATCATTGGTAAGATTGGTTCTCTCTTGGGGAGCTTTAATGTCAATATCGCCAGTATGCAAGTCGGGCGCAAAATTGTGCGCGGTGATGCGGTGATGGCGTTAAGCATTGATGACCCCTTACCCGAAGGAATTTTGTCAGAAATTACTAAAGTTCCAGGAATTCGTGACGCTTACACCGTAACCTTGTGAGTGTTGAATCGGTGAGTGCTGAGTGGTGAAATCGCGCCTCACCCAGGACTCACCAATTCAGGACTCAGGACTCAGAAATGGTAAATAGCTGGTGGGAAATTCAAGTACTCTGTGACTCTGCTATGGAAGATTCCCTCTTCTGGCGGTTGGAGTCATTTGGCTGTCGAGGGACATCTAGTGAAGTCAAGCACTCTCACCTAGTACGGGCGTATCTGCCGCAAGTTCAGGCGGAGCTTTTAGATTTGGCAGCGTTGTCGCTGTGGATACGCCAGGATGCCCTAGCAATGGGATTGTCCTTGCCCGTCGTTCAGTGGCATCTAATTGATGAGGAGGACTGGGCAAGCGGTTGGAAGCAATATTGGCAACCGCAAGAAATTGGCGATCGCATTTTAATCTACCCCGCCTGGTTGCCTCTACCTGAACCCTCAGAACGGCTATTGCTGCGCCTCGATCCGGGTGCGGCGTTTGGTACAGGCACTCATGCAACAACTCAATTGTGTCTGGAATCGTTAGAAATGCGTCTAAGTGACGGTGCCAGCAATATAGTTGTGGCGGACATTGGTTGTGGTTCAGGAATTCTCTCTATTGCTGCTATTCTCTTGGGGGCTGAACAGGCGTACAGCGTCGATGTTGACCCCTTAGCGGTGCGTGCCGCTCGCAGTAACCGAGATTTGAATCAAGTTAGTTCAAATCAGATGATCGTGGAAAAAGGCAGCGTAGAGCGCATCCTCAAGCTCAATGGCGGTAAGTTGGTTGATGGCATTCTCTGCAACATTCTTGCCGAGGTAATTATCGATCTAATTCCAGGGATGAGTGCGATCGCTAGTCCGAAATGTTGGGGAATCCTCAGCGGCATTCTCTTAGACCAGGCAAAACCCATTGCCGATACCCTAGAGCAGCATGGCTGGATAGTCGCGACCCTATGGAAGCGTCAAGATTGGTGTTGCTTTAATATTCGTCGCTCTTAGGTAGATTAGGGGGAGCAGGGGAGCGGGGGAGCAGGCTTCGACGTGAGACTTCGGCGTGAGCTCAGTCGAACGCTCAGCCGAACGGGAGAGGAAGAGAACCAATAACTGAATTCACCCTTCATACTTCACCCTTCATACTTCACCCTTCATCCTTCATCCTTCATAAAACTACTGGGTCTAGCTGTCATTAATACTGACGATTAACTAGGCGCAAATCGCGTTAGTTAGCTGTCGGCTCAATGATAACTAGACCCAGTTAATCAGGTTAGTTTAGGGCGATCGCTTAACGGCTACCCCGGTTAGGGACTTTGTTCAAGTAATCAATATCATGCGCTGAGACCCGTTGGGCATAGTTGCGCTTGGTATTGACGGCGGCAGCCATATCGCGGTATTTACGGGGGTCACCTTCTTGGAGTTGGCGTTCCTGGTATTTGCGGCTGAAGACTTTCTCCACAGCAAAGCGCCAATCGGTTCTGACGGTGCCGACAGTCTCGCGGAAGTCTTCGCCGTAGCGAGGAGTCACGAGATTGAACGGGCGACCTTCCATCCGCTTGCGCTGGTAAGGAACGATCGATTCACCAAAGGCTTCGTTGTACTCTTCGCTGTCGATTAAGGCATCGACAAAGCCGCCCCAACCCAAAGTGGCGATTTTAATTGACCAAGCAATTTCTTCCTCTTTGTTATAGGGGGAGCGACCTAGAAGGCGCTTCAGGCAAACTTCAACTAAGCGATAGTTGTTGTTTGTAGCGACAACCAGGTTATAAAACGCCTCAGATTTGGCGAGACCACGGATAAAATCGCGGACAGTAATTGCCCCAATTTTGAGCTGGGATTCAAAGTTTCCCTGACGGTTTGCTCGCAGGGTTTGATGCTCGCTGAAGACCTGACGATAAGAAGCGTTAATCAAATCGCGGATCTCAGCGGGAGAACTACAGTTTTCTGTCCGGTAGATGTAGGGAGTATCTTCATTCAAGTCAGCCGTACCGAAGCTACGGACGCGCTGATTTTGAGAGGCTGGTTTGTATTCAAGTAAGGGCAATGGCATGCCTAAATCTCCATGAAAAAGAATGTGGAAAAGTTTACTTGGTTGAGAGGGTGGAAGGTTTAGATGAGGCTTTAAACCTTGAAACTCACCAAAACACTTACACTCCCTTAACTACCGTAGAGGAAAACTGGCAGTGGGATTGATCGACGCAGAGACTTTCTCAGTTTTTTCCCGTGTCATGTCGGGAATTTTGATGTTTGCTGTCTGCACAGGCTCGTACTTGACAGGAGTAGTCTTCACTGACCGCGCCATGTCTAGGAAGTTGTTGATATCGCCCCACTTGTAGCGATCGCTTTCTAGTTTGTCGCGCCAGTAATTGCCGTAGCGGGGAGTCACCAAGTTAAAGGGACGATTTTTGTAGCGACGGCGCTGGTAAGGTACGGTGTTATCGCCAAAGGTCTCTTGGTACTCGTTGCTATCAATTAGCGCATCGACAAAGCCGCCCCAACCGCCGGAGGCAATTTTGATTGACCAAGCAATTTCTTCATCTCTGTTGTAGGGAGCGCGACCGAGGAAGCGCTTTAGGCAAACTTCAACTAGACGATAGTTGGAGTTTGGCTCTACAACCAAGCGATAAAATGCCTCAGATTTAGTAATTCCTCGGATGAAGTTCCGCACAGTAATTGCCCGGTTTTTCAGTTGAGATTCTAAGTTTCCCTGACGGTTAGACTGCAAAATCGCATGTTCACTAAAGATTTGCCGATAAGCTGCCCAGATTAATTCCTGAACATCATTGCTATCGGTGCAATCTTCAATCCGATAAATCCAGGGAGTATCTTCACTAGGGACTTCGTATCCGGAAACTCGCTGGTTCTGCGAGGAGGGTTTGTATTCTAGTAAAGGTATTGCCATTGTTGAGTTTTGATTGGGGAATTGAGGGGTAAAAACTGAAATTCAAGTGTTATGAATAATGATTAGCAAGTTCTTGATTCTCACCTCAAAACATGCTGTTCCTTTTCCCTAGGGCAGGCGCGATCGCTTAGGATTCGGTCATCACTCATAACTTTCGTCTCTTTAAACTTTAGGAGTTTGGGGAAGATAGCGATAGGGCAATGCTACCTGGGTGGGCGCACCAGATGATTGGGGTTGGGCAGCTTCACGAGTGGTGTCAAGCAGTTCCATCGTTTTGATTTTAGAGGTGACGCTGGCGACGGTTCGCTGATAGTTGCGCTCGTTAGGCTTGAGGCTGCGAGCCATATCAATGAAGTTGCTAGGAATTCCCTGAGCACCTTTTTGTCCCTTGCCGCGTGTAATGGGATAGTAGGAACGACCTTCTAAAGCAATTTGACGTGTTCGCCAGTAGTCGCTATAGCGGGGGTTTACCAGGTTAAAGGGGCGGTCTTGGAACCGACGACGCTGGTAAGGAACGATCTCATTGCCAAAGTTCTGAAGGTATTCTTCGCTATCAACAACAGCATCGATAAAGCCGAATAATCCTTTAGTGGCAATGACAATCGACCAAGCAATTTGCTCGTCTTTGCCGTAGGTGGCGCGTCCGAGAAAGCGCTTGAAGGTGATGTCCACTACTCGGTAGTTATCGTTGGTTTCTACAACGAGTTGCCGATAGACATCAGATTTTCCCAGCCCCCGAATAAACTCTCTGACGGAAATTGCATGATTGCTGAGCTGAGATTCCAGATTAGACTGGCGGTTTTTTTCTAAAATCAGATGTTCACCGAAAATTTGGCGATATGCTGCCCAAATTATTTCCTTAACTTCACTCGAGGAGCTAGTAGCTTTGAATCGATAAATTGGGGAGTCATCCTCATCAGGAACTTCGTACCCATTAACCCGTTGGTTTTGAGTTTTTGGTTTAGATTCTAGTAGTGGCAGTGACATTTTTTTATTGATTCGTTATTAGTTGGAAGTGGAAGTTAATGAACTTAAGGCAAATTTGATTCTCGCTTTGACAGCGCGATCGCTTTCTTCTGGAAGCAATTGTTCCAATAGTGATTGAGTGGGCGATCGCCAATCAGTGGCATTGTTTGCCAAGGATTGTAAGCCAACGACAGCACTGTAGCGGATTGCCCAGTCGCTGTCTTTTGAGATTTGCTCAAGTGTCTTAAACGCTTGGGTTTGAGCTGCCGCGCTCTGTTCTGGTGGTTGGTGCCAATCCAGTTTCCCTAGCCCTTTAGCGGCGGCACGACGAACGCTGGGGGCAAAGTCTGTGGTAGCCGCCGCTACTAAAACTTCTAAGGCGCGGGGGTCAGCGATCTCGGCTAAAGCACGGATTGAATAAGCCCTAGCGCCGTAGTTATAACCATCCAACTGTGACAGCAATGGTGGCACGGCAGGTTTTCCCAGCTGAACTAAGCCGTCTACCGCCGCTAATGCTGCACCGGGATTGTTATAGCCAAAGACTGCAATCAAGCTGGGAATGACGGCTTCAGATTGAGTGGCTGCCAATGCCCGAACCGACGCCACCAAACTTGCGGCAGAGTCTGCTTGTTCTACCGCTTGGATAAGTTGCTGGATCTGAGCGTTGGTCATTGGTTGGTTGTTCAGTTGTCAAGAAAAATAGACAATTGACCTTATAACAGCGAATCCATCAGGGTCATTACCCGGATGGCATCAACACAGAGCGCATCAGCATCTGTTGATGCCAGTTGATGTTCTAGCAGTCCTTTGAGGGCAATCAGCTTGAAGCTGTTTTCGGCGGGTGCCTTGGCGATCGCTTCGGCGGCGCTCAAGTACCCAATCGCCCCTAAATCGGACAAGGCGACGCGCCGTAAGCTGACATCGGCATCGTTGAGAGCGGCGACTAGACGCTCGCCGTACGCCTTTTCTCCGGTCAACTGGTACAACGCTCGCGTCGTCGCGTACTGAACACGCTTGACTGGATGTTGCAGGAAGGGCTTAATCAAAGGAATTGCCTCGGTCACCTTTATGGTTCCCAAGGCTTCGATGACCGCTTCATAGGGTTGATTCAGATGAGGGCGTCCGGGAACGCGGACAGCCGCCTCTACACCTCCTGCTAGAAGCTGCATTAAGGCAGGAGCCGCCACCGGGTCAGCCAGCATCTCTAAAGACTGGGCAGCGGCTTCACGGACATAGAAGTCGGAGCAGTCCAAACACTGAATTAGTCCGGAGACTGCTCGTTTATCTCCCAGCTTTCCCAATGCCCTCGCTGCATTGCGTCGCAGAGGGTATCCTCCTAGTTCTGTCCGGTCGGCTTCGTCATCTAATGCCTTAATTAGTAAATCCACCGCCACGGCGTCACGGATGCGAAATTTGCCCAACCACCAAGCTGAGTAGTAGCGCAGACTCAAATCCGGGCCACGCAAATTGGCGATCGCTGTTTCTAAGGTGAGTTGTGGGGCGTTAGGATCTGGAGAAACCTCAGGACTGAACTCCGACATTAGATATTAGCCTTTTGCTGTTACCTAGGAATGGGAGGATGTGGCTTTGGCTTTGGTTTTACTTTCACCTTCACCTTCAGCCTTCAATGCCGACTCTGCCGTCAAAATCTCAATATTGACAATTTTGCCGCCCATCCGAGCAATACGCTGCATCTCCTCACTCATCCGGTTGTAGGGAACCGTCATGAACACGCTTCCACTACGGCGAATGTCGTAGTTATTTTTGTCGTTTTCGTCGTTTTGCCGCAAGCCTACTACTTCATAGCGAAACATACGGCTACTTGCTGAATTTAAACCACCTGAGCCGACTGTTGTTTGACCAAACATTGATTTTAGATCTCCTGGGATTAGGTTAAACAGGGCAGAGGCAAAAGGTCAGAAGTTAGAGGTTTGTTGCTTCTCGCCCCTATCCCCTGACTTCTAGCCTCTAAGCTGGGGTAATGCTGACGATTTTGCCGCCTTGACGCTGAACTTGCTGCATTTTTTCAGACAAGCGTTCGTAAGGCACCATAATCGCTGTACTACTGCGGCGAATTTTTGGATAGCCGGGGTTCAAAAGACCTGTAACTTCCATGCGATAAACGCGATCGCTTGTGCCGACAGCATTCCCGATACACTTTTGGGGAGTAATATCTTGAGACGCCCGGAAAGACCAACCCGCTGTGGGGCCGGAGGGGCCAACAATAGTAGAGACGCTATTGGCGGCTAATTCTCTTGCCAAGCGAGGCGATTTGCCTTCTACTTGAGCGTTATCGCTATTGGCATAGCCGCGATATAACCGGAACATGCGGTTAAACCCTGCGGTTTTTTGACCCGTTTGGATGGTAAATCCCCGGTAGTAAGGCACGATATTGTCGCCGAAGTTTGTTGTATACTCCGTGGAGTCAATATAGGAGTCAATCTCCGCGTCGTACCCTTCTTCTTGATACAAGTCAAGGTGGAAAATTACCTCTGACTCATCATAGGGGGCTCGCCCCAATAGATGTTTGTAGTTGAGTTCTATAAAGCGGGTTTGGAAATGGTTGTAGAAAAACTTGGTTTTGTATAGCTCCGATTTGGCAAGAGCACGCACAAATTCCCTTACCGTCATGTTGCCATCACGCAAAAGGGATTCAGCGCTAATCAATCGTTCCGACTTCATTAGATAGTCGTTGCCCAGAACCTGCCGATACACAGCACGAATGACTAATTCAACTTCATCTTTCGTGGCGTTTTGGCGTAGTTCAATTCTCGGAGCATCGCTAAAGGCTGAGGTTCCCAGCCGTGATGCTGCTGATGTAATCGGCATCTTTAAATTCTCCCAACAAGCAATTTTTTTTATCCTGATCTGGGGTTTTTAGTCGTTAACAGCTTGCTAAGGACTAATGACCAGTACCCATTGACCTGACGATAGATACAACAAAGCCCGGAGAAGTAAGCAATTGAAGCGCTTTTTAGGCGTTCCACCCTGCTTACCTTTCCGGGCTTCAAAGAGCCGTTAGCTCAGGGCGTTAATCGCGTAATCGAGGTAGGTGTTAGCTTCGTTAGCAGCTTGACCACTCAGACCATGGTTAGCTTTGACGTGCTTGAGGGCTTCAACGTACCAGCTAGGAGACAATTCAAAGGCACGGTTGATTTCATCTAAGCCAGCAACCAGGTACTCATCCATCGGGCCTGTGCCACCGGCAACTAGGCAGTAGGTCACCATGCGGAGGTAGTGGCCGATGTCGCGAGAGCACTTGGACTTACCACGGCTGTCAGAAGCATACTGAGGTCCCTGCATTTGGGTGGTGTATGGGAACTTCTGATAAACCGCTTGGGCAGCACCATCAGTCAACTGCTGAGCTTTTTGGGTCAAGGCACGAGCAGCTTCCATGCTAGCCTGGGCGCGGTCGAAACGACCGTTAACGGCTTGCAGTTCGGTGTTGCCTAAGAAACGTCCTTGAGTATCAGCAGCAGCGATCGCTTCGGTAATTGGAGTTTTCATGATTGAGCTATTTCCCTAGTTCTTGGTTCGAGGTTTTCACAACACAGTAGTCAGGCGTTGCGTTTAGGCAACAGCAGAGGCAGCGCGGTCGAAATAACCAGCAAGTTCAGACATCAATTGGCTGCAATCGCCTTGGGTGATGCCGTTAGGGTCGTTAGCGATCTTGACGGCAGCATCTTTCATCTTTTGCACGCCAGCGGAAACAGAACCACCAGGAACGCCTAGGGCTTGATAGGTTTCACGCAGTCCGTTGAGGCAGCGGTCATCGAGAACGCTGGAGTCCCCTGCCATCATTGCGTAGGTAACATAGCGCAAAATGATTTCCATATCGCGCAGGCAAGCAGCCATCCGACGGTTGGTGTAAGCATTTCCACCCGGCTGGATTAGCTGAGGTTGCTCCTCAAACAATGCACGAGCCGCGTCAGTCACGATGGAGTTGGCGCTGCTGGTGATGCGGTTGACGGTATCCATGCGCTTGTTGCCACCTTCGACCATTTTGGTCAAGGCATCCAATTGTTCCATGCTCAGGAACTCACCTTTGGAGTCGGCTTGAGAAACAACCTTTGCAAATGCGTCTAACATGAAGGATTCTCCTGCTTCTTGATTGAATTGAGTGTGATTTTAAAAACAGTTTGGGCAGGTCAAGCTTATTCAAGACTGTTGAACTAGCTTTTGTAGTTGGGTTGGTTCAATTTTTAGACCTCTGCCAAACACAGTTTCAAGCTGCACATCAAGTAGTCTGCCATCTCACGAATGAGTGTGCAAACTAAGCGTCTTGAATTGTGAGAAAACTGTTTCTTTTTATGAGAAATGAGCAGACTTGATAAATCAGTATTGTGCTTAGCTTGTGTCTTTAATTGACCCCTACAGGTAACTTTTATACAACGCCATTGATGATTTATTCATTACGATTCGTTAAGTTTTATCTAGTTAGGGTTGGTAATCTCAGCAAACCACGGCGTAGCTAGGGTTTGACGGATAAAGAAGTCAATAGTTTTGTAACAGAAGTCTTTCAGTATTTATACTCAGTGACCTTGATTGGCAGCAGTTGAATTACTAAAAATTTACAAAAGCTTTGATAAATCTGCGGTCTGCTAGAAATTTTCCAAACCTGCTCAAGAAGTATTGTAAGTATTTGTAAAGATAGTTGACTTAGAGGGTATCGCTTCTGCGCCGGAGTACATTGAGCAGCGTGATAAATGTTGGGGGAGGGGAGGCGATCGCTTCCACCTCATCCCCCCTTAGGGGATGCTGTAACTTTAGTTTCCACGCATGTAGCGCTTGACCGGGTAAGTTAACCCCAACAGAGTGTCCAGAACTATACACAGGATCGCCCACAATCGGATGCCCTATGTAGGCACTATGAACCCGAATTTGGTGAGTGCGTCCGGTTTCCAACTGAAAGTGGATCAGGGTGTAGTTGCCCAAGCGTTCTTGAACTTGCCAGTGAGTAATCGCTAGGCGTCCACCCTTTTCAATTGGCACCACAGCCATTTTTTTGCGGTCAACAAGATGCCGTCCAATAGGAACATCAATGGTGCCGCTTTCTGTATCGGGGGCACCGTAGACAATGGCAAGGTACTCACGGCGGGCAGTTTTGGCTTTGAGCTGGGCTTGTAGGTGTTGGTGGGCAAGGTCGGTTTTAGCGACAACCAGTGCGCCACTGGTATCTTTATCCAAACGGTGGACAATGCCGGGACGTTGCACGCCGCCGATCCCGGCGAGGTTCTGGCAATGGGCGAGAAGGGCATTGACGAGGGTGCCACTCTCATGACCCGGTGCGGGATGGACGACTAAGCCGGCGGGTTTGTTGATAATGATCAGGCAGTCGTCTTCGTAAAGAACATCGAGGGGGATATCTTCCGGTTGCAGGTCGAGGGGCTGGGCTTCGGGAATGCTAAGGGAGATGCGATCGCCTTTTTGGACGATTACTTTTTTGGAGGTGCAAATCTGTTCATTGATTTGCACGTTGCCTGTCTCAATCAGTTTTTGCAGGCGAGAACGAGAGATGTCAGACAGTTGTTGGGAAAGATAGCGGTCGAGGCGATCGCTACTGGTTTCGACTTGGAGCAGGATGGGGGAAATTGTCACAGGAGAAGGATGAAGGGTGAAGTATGAAGTATGAAGGGTGAAGTATGAAGTATGAAATAGGCGATTGGAGTAATGGCTAATCGTTGTCAATTTTTCTCTCCCCCGCTCCCTGGCTCCCCGGCTCCCCGGCTCTCCGGCTCCTCATCACCCCATCACCCGCCAGCACTTTTCAGGGTGCCAAAATATCGTGCATCTTGACGACATTGCCGATGACAGCGATCGCGGGGGCTTCAAACTGGGTGGCTTCTACTTGCGCGACGATAGTTTCTAAAGTGCCAATGAGTTCTTCTTGCTCCGGTCGCGTACCCCACCGAATCAGGGCAACGGGGGTTTGAAGACTTAATCCTGCACCCGTTAATGCTTCTACAATGTTGGGTAAATTGTGGACGCCCATGTAAATAACAATGGTTTCAGAACCCTGGGCGATCGCCTGCCAGTTCACTTCTGAACGGTACTTCCCTATCGATTCATGCCCGGTTACAAAGGTGACGGAAGAACTGTGGGTACGGTGAGTTAAAGGAATGCCAGCATAGGCAGGGGCGGCAATGCCGGAGGTGACGCCTGGGATGACTTCCACCGGAACACCCGCCTTAACTAAGTCTTCCATCTCTTCACCGCCACGACCGAAGACAAAGGGGTCGCCACCTTTTAGCCGCACTACAATGGCTGCCGTCTGTGCCTTTTCAATTAGGAGCTGCGTTGTCTCGTGCTGAAATTTGGAATGACGCCCCCGCCGCTTTCCCGCGTCGATTTTTTCGGCTAGGGGGTTAATCATTGCCAAGATCTGTGGGCTGACGAGGGCATCGTAAATTACGACATCAGCACACTCTAATAATCCTTTTCCCTTGAGCGTCAGCAAGCCAGGGTCTCCTGGCCCTGCCCCTACTAGGTAAACCTTACCTAAACAGGCTTGCTGAAAATTTGGTTCGATAGTCTGGGTCATTGCTTGTCTGCTCGAAGGAATGCTGCTTTTAGAGTTAGCCTGTCAGTCGCTCAAACTTCTGTTAAGTCCACAACCAAATTGGCAAGTTCCATACTGGCACCAATGGGTTCGTGAAGACTTAGCTGCAGGTGGGGAAACTGGGCTTGCAGTTCGGCAACTGTTTGGGCGATGGCATCAGTAATTCCCCCCGCAAAGAGGAAGTAGGGCAAAATCGCAATTCTTTGCTGACCTGCCTCGGCTAAGGCAGTAATTTGCTCCTCTAGGCTCGGTGATACCGACCAGTACGCCGCTACTCCCCCCAAATATTCAGCGACGGCTTCTACGGGGGTATTACTTCCCGGACGGCGACTACCGTGGGACAACAAAACGAGCGCTGCCGATGCTTCTAGATTGATTTGATTAGCCAGTAGCGGCTTTAAACCGGGATGAGCGCCCAAGTGCGGTCGTAAGTTCAGTTTGATGGCATTGCCTAGTTGCTCTTGCGCTGTAGCTACTTCTGCCGGAATGTCTTCCATCACATGCACCCCAGGCAGCAGAAACAAGGGCAACAACTGCAAGCGACTGCACCCGGAGGTGAGGGCTTGGGAGCCAAATTCACAAATTTGCTGGTGTAACGGTAATGGCGCTAATTCTAAAGCGGCTGTTCCCACCAGAGGGTGCCAGCTACTACTTACCAGTACGACGCGATCGCCTTTTTGTTTTTGTAAAGCATTGCTTTCCTGAGAGGAGCTGACTTCACGATAATTTGGCGTCCAGAGCGCGTCCTCAGTTCCTAGTTGAGTACGTACCAGATCGGCTAGGTTGTCCATCGCCGCTTGGGGACGGGAATCGCGGCTCCCGTGAGAAATCAACAGATGAGCAGATAACAAAGGCAATGGTATGTTTTCTTACAAAACTTTGCTGTGTGAATAATTGTATCCTTTCTCGCTCGTGGGTTTTGTATCAAGTGTTTCTTTTAGGAAAATTTTGATAGTTTAATGCGGCTTTTTACGGGACTTTCTCAGGTGACAAGAGGCGATCGCTCAGAATGTTTCATCTTGCACGAATTTGCGGCTTTTTTAGCTGTAATTTCTGTAAAACCTGAAAACGGCTTTTCCTTTTCTTGCCAATCCCAATTATTCAGCTACCACAACTAAGTTTTAAGATAGGTACGCTTAAATAAAGCCAGCACAGGTGTAAGGTGAGCATTTCTAAGAAATAACTTTTGTCTAGTATTTCCAGCGCGATCACGAATAATACTCACCAGACATTTAATTAGCTCCGGCTACTTAAAACTCCATAAAAAAATGTAGCCAGGGATAAAACCTCCCTAGCTACTGCACTTAAAGGGCTATTACTCAACCCTTAAAAACTTATGTCTACCGTTGCGCGGGATTGGCAACATACTTAAAGTTTTCGTCCGAGTTCCAAGGGCCGCGCTCATCCTGACCGTTGGTAGATAAGTTGTAGTAAATATCTACCGTCTCGTCTGGCTGAACATTACCGAAGAAAGGATCGGTAAGTTTACCCATCGAATCCAGGGCTTTCATAAACATCTTTGTGTGGGAAATTTCCCGTGTCAGCAGATGCACCAGAGTTTCCTTAGTTCCGGCGTCAGGTGCCATTTTGACCAATGATTCATAGGTTTGACGTGCGCCCGCCTCAGCAGCAAGATTGGCTCGCAAGTCTCGAACAACGTCGCCCCCTTCATTTAAGTAAGCCGCTGTCCAAGCCACGCCTTGACTATCTAGAAAGTGTGGCCCCATACCGCGCACAGCAAATAGACTACTCTTAAAGGCTTCAGTTTGATCGACATTTTTAGTGTGAGATTCGATGAGTTTACCAACCATTTCCAAGTGGCTAAACTCTTCAATGGCGATATCCTGAAGCATGTCTTTGATACCAGCGTCTTCTACATGAAAAGACTGCACCCAGTATTGCAATGCGGCAGAAAGTTCGCCTGTAGCTCCCCCAAACTGTTCTAATAGTAGTTGAGCAAAACGTGGATTAGGCTCGTCAATCTTAACATCTTTAGCGATGAGTTCTTTTTTATGAAAAAACACGATTTACTTCCTACTTTTGAGATGATTTCTTTAAAGAAAAACCTAGAATTTGCGATTCTGAGTAAACAACAAATTTTTTGTATCTGTCGTCATATTTTCTGGTCACAGATTTAACAGTAAAGCACATATTTTCTGTTATCCTGCCTCTTAAGGCAGGCTTTGAGGTAAAAATTCCTCTATCGAAAGGCAAAGATGGGGAAAAAGGATAAAGGATGAAGTATGAAGTATGAAATTATGAGGGGTAAGAGGTAAGAGGTTAGGGGTTATCGCCTCTCCTCATTTCCCGTTCGGACTTCGCGGCTCGACGCTTCGAGAAGCCGTTCGGCTGACGCTCACGGCGGAAGCCTCAGCGACCACTGAGCTTCGCCGAACGTCTGAGCGCGGTTCCTGAGCACTTCGACCCTTCGGCAAACTCAGGGCAACGCAAGCGTTCGACTGAGCGCTCACGCCGAAGTCTCAGTGTTCCACCTGCCGAAGGGCAGTCGAACGCTGAGTTCACGTTGAAGCCTGTTCCCCATCACCTCATCTCCCACTCAGGACTCAGCACTCAGCACTCAGGACTTAAACACCCCCACACTGTTCCAGTTTGGCGGCTAAAGTGCCAGCGTGTCGCCACCATTGGTAGCCGCCTACCCAGCGGCGGGAGGGGAGATGTCCGACAGGGGAGGAATTGATGAAGTTGAAGGCGGAGTCGAGGTCAGGTGGGTTGTGGGTGGGCCAACCGATGCGATCGCAAAAACTGGGATAATCATCACCAACATCTCGATAAATCGCACTTTGTACGCTAAAGCCAAAGTGTCCGTTACTGTACTTCAGCCACAATTGGTCAATTGTCTGCAAATCTTCACAAGGTAATTTGTTGATGTCGCTGTTGTAGAGATATTGTCCCGGTAATTTGTTGACACTCTGACAGAGGATATTCCAGGTTTCGCTATCGGCGTCTTTCCATTTCCGTTTTGCCAGGAATTCTTGCAGCTTTGTGTAGTTAATGCCGTCTTTGGACGTTATCTGGGTATGGGTAGCAGACTGAAGGCGGGTTTTGGCAGTCAGTAAAGTGATGTTGTGTGGAGAAATAAGCTGAGTTTTGGCAGAATGCGGAAGCAGGGTTTTGGTAGCAGGTGGCTTTGTCTGCATCGCCTGCAAAACTTCGGCTGCACTTTGGAAGCGTTGACTAATTTTTCCTTGAAGTAATCGATTGAGAATTTGACTGAGGCGATCGCTAACAGGATTTTCTGGTAGTACAAAGTCACGCCACGCCCAGCCGTCCTCCACAATATCGAACATATCCAGGGGAGGAATGCCTGTGAGGAGGTGAATACAGGTGACGCCCAAGCTGTAGAGGTCGCTGGTAGGATGGGCTTTGCCTCTCGTTTGCTCCGGTGCCATATATTCTGGGCTACCAATGATTGTCCCTGTCTGGAGCAGTTGGGTGTGGGAAAAGAGTTTGGCGATGCCGAAGTCGATGAGAACGGGTAAGCGATCGCTTTGGCGGTGAATGATATTAGCGGGTTTGATATCGCGGTGGATAACCTGACGTTCGTGGATAAATTGTAGGACGGGTAGGAGGTTTTGCAGCAGCGACCAGATTTGGGCTTCCGTGTAAGAGCCTTGTTGCTGCAACTTGTTACCCAGGGTTAAGCCCTCAATTAATTCCTGTACGAGATAAAGCTGTCGGTCGTGTTCAAAGTGAGCGAGTAGTGTGGGAATTTGAGGATGTCTGCCCAACTGGTCTAAGCGCATTGCTTCCTGGCGAAACAAGGCGACGGCTTTGTTAAAAGTAGCGCGATCGCTAGAAGAAAAACAGAGTTGCTTGATCACACACTGGGGTCGAGAGGGAATATGTCCGTCAACTGCCAGAAACGTCTTGCCAAACCCCCCTTGACCAATCGGCTGCATCGGGCGATAGCGGTCTTTGAGTACCAACTGGACACCACAGTAGCGGCAAAACTGCTCTGTATCCAAGTTGCGAGGATTCGTACACCCAAGACCCACACAGTAGCTCATACTCCAGTCACCGCATCTGCAGCCCTCTTGTATTATTCTTTCCCAGTATTCCCGGTGTAGAGGCAAAGATGCTGCGAATTTAGGGAAAATTTACCGAGATTGGCGTTTGCTTTACAATTTTTCGGCTTGATAGGTGTAGAACTGTTGGAATGCGCCCACTGACTCAAATTGATAGGCAGGCAAAAAAGGCCCGACATTTAAATCGGTTTGATAGACGCTGAAGAGAAGGTAGTTCTGCCGCTGTGTCGTCTCGGAAATTATCTGCCGAATTTGAGGACGTCCCGTATCTACTAGGGAGACACATTGACGCTGGAGAAAGTTTTCAAAAGTATTCGGGATGTTCTGGGTACAGACTTCTTCCTTTAAATAGGTGGTTAACTGCTCAACAGCGTACTCCTCGTAGTTTTCTTGACCTGGATTGGTCAATGCCATAGCTCCTCCCACTCCAATTAGAGCTGTTCCGGCGATCGCTGCAACCACTTGTAAACCATTCATGCTGCTTCTTTGTTGAGATTTTAGGTATAGTTACACCCACCCCGGCTAAATTTCCGGTGAACTGAGTGAAAAACTAGATCAATGAACACACCAAATGTTATATTGAAAAATACAATGGCGAGCGTAGCCAAGTGGTTAAGGCAGTGGATTGTGATTCCACCACTCGCGGGTTCAAGTCCCGTCGTTCGCCCTCATTGTTCCGAACTTATAGATAAGAGGATGTAGCAAAGCAAGCTGCATCCTTTTTTTTGCCATCCTCAGATGCTAACGTCTCAGATCCCCAACTCCTTAGAGAAGCCGGGGATATTGACTTTACGAATCATTTAGAACCGCTATATATAGCCTCTCATTTAGTGAATTAGTATGAAGAATTGACTAAAAATAAATTTCCTAAAGTTTTATAAATACATAAAAAATTCCCCTCTTTTAGTAGAAAAATTTACCAAGAAAGGGGTAAGTAATAAATTTTGGTATGTTGACTATTTGACAGTGTAGGCATCAACGTCAACTGCATCAGCACTATACCCTTCAGCATCAGAAGCAACAGCTCCAGCATCCCGTGCCTTTAGACGCTGCGAGAGCATTTGAGAAATTTCTGAAATCAGCAGTGTCAAAATAACGCCGTCATCAATCCACCCGATTACGGGGATGAAATCCGGGGCAATATCAATTGGGCTAAAAAGATAAGCTAAAGACCCTAGAATTAACCACCAGCGATATTTGGGGTTACGGATGGTGCTGCGATACCAGTTATAAAGTGATTGGATTGAAAAATTATTCATTAGCAAACCATTTAGTTAGTTACTTTTATGCTTTTATATTGACAAACTTTGCTGATGAATTCTGGTGCGGATAACCCCCCTACTTTTGTCGAGTTTGCTAAAGGGGGCAGAGAAGGCATCCCAGTAGTTCAGCTCCCCGACTTCTCTCATAAGTAGGAGATATCGCCTTCAGTATGGGAGCGATCGCATTAGTAAGATAAACATCATTCGCGATCCCAAACTACCCGCGTTAGCCTTCGCTCAGCCTGATAGAGTACAATCCCTCGGTAATCAAGTCACATCCTGAAGAAAAACCTCCGTAAAATCGCGGGGCTTTTCCTGAATTGACAAATCCATCAGGAAAAATGATGTCAGTTCTACAGAGACTGATGCCGTCATGAACCCCATGCCTAAAGGCAGGGGCTTGTAGACTCCCCGACATTTTGAGCGGGATACAAGCCACAACATGACCAGCCTAAGACCTTCGAGGTCTACGTTTTCACGCGTCATGATACCTACAAATGCGTCGCTAGTTTGTAGCTCTATCGTTGGTTGTTAAACATCTGTAGTGGGTTAAGGAAGTGCAGCCAACCCAACAAGCCTGGAAAACATTGGCGAAGCGAACGTTACGAGCAATTAGAGGAGACGCAACAATGTCTAACTTTGTCTTTGTAGTGAGCTGGTTCGATTTGACCTGCAATTGATGCAAAACCCTGAAATCTCAGGTGTGGAGTATCAGCAGGGGGAACTTCAAGGCTACGAGGTTCGAGAGTATTTACTCGAAAAGTGGAACAGAAAATGTGCTTACTGCGGGGCGGAAAACCTACCGCTGGAAATCGAACATATTCAACCACGCTCTAGGGGCGGTTCTGACCGAGTTTCTAATCTGGCACTTGCTTGCCATCCCTGTAATCAAGCCAAAGGAAATCAGGAGGTTCGAGAGTTTTTGGCAGACAAGCCTGACTTGTTGAGCCGCCTTCTCAAGCAGGCGAAATCCTCGCTCAAAGATGCGGCGGCGGTCAACTCGACCCGATGGGCGTTGTTCAACGCACTGAAGGAAACCGGACTGCCTGTTGCTATAGGAACGGGGGGACAAACCAAGTTCAATCGCCTTCGACTCAAGCTGCCTAAAGCTCACTGGATTGATGCGGCGTGTGTGGGTCATGCGGTCACTGAGCCGCTTGCCCTGAGCAGTTCGGCAAGCTCTCTGTATCACCTTGCCGAAGGGTACCGAAGTGTCGATTCGCTCGAAGTGTTGACCTCAAAACCGTTGCTGATTGCGGCAAAAGGGCATGGAACCCGCCAGATGTGTGGCACTGATAAGTATGGGTTTCCCACACGGCATCGCTCACGAGTGCAGATTCACAAAGGGTTTCAGACTGGCGATATTGTTGCTGCAACCGTTACAACAGGTAAGAAAATCGGCTTCTATGTGGGGCGGGTTCTTTGCCGCGCTTCTGGCAATTTTGATATTGCCACTTCATCTGGAAGAGTGGCTGGTATTAGCCACAAATATTGCCAAGCAATTCACAAAAAGGATGGTTACTCCTATGGATTCTGATTCAAGGCGACTGAAGTCACTGCCGCTTTCCTCCCCATGTCTAAAGCTAGGGGCTTCTCGCTCGTTTTCTGGTGACTGTGCTTGGCAAGGGGCAGCTTATCTCTAAAATTGGAATGGCTGTCAGTTTTTTTCGGTATGGGGAATGTACGGAGGTACGAGTAAACCGTGAATATTTTACAAATCTTTGAAAGAGGCGGCGTGGCGATGTGGCCACTGCTAGTCTTATCAATCTTGGCACTCGGTACAATCATTGAGCGCATCTGGTTTTGGGCAAGCACTTTAACTAAGGAACGGCAGGTTGTTAACCGTGTCTTGGAGGCAACAGAACGCGATTGGGGCATGGCTGCTGAAATTGCCCAATCAGCGAGAAGACAGCCGATTGGGCGGTTTTTATATACACCTTTACGACTCGCTAACCCCGAGCCGGAAGTGTTTCGTCTGGCGTTGGAATCCGCAGCGGATGAAGAATTAGCAGGAATGCGACGGGGAGACAAGCTGTTAGAAGCTGTGATTGCTTTGGCACCCTTATTAGGGTTGCTCGGTACTGTTTTGGGATTGATTGAGTCCTTGGGTTCGATTCGGATTAGCGACCTTGGTACAGCGTCCACGGCAGGTGTAACCTTGGGAATTGGGGAAGCCCTGATTAGTACAGCGACGGGATTAATTGTGGCGATCGCGAGTCTCGCGTTTTACCGATTGTTTCAAGCGCTGTGGTACAACCAGGTGAAAGTTTTTCGGAAAGCGGGAAGCCTGTTAGAGCTGCGCTACCGAGAAGATTGGCCCCACGCCGATCTCACACCCAGACCTGTGAGTACAAATCCTGAGATTTCTGGTATTTCCGAAGTTCGGGAAAGCTAAAACTCAAGGCAGTACTATAGCGCTAGCCTTCTTGTGTAAGATGACCGCACCGCCCCAGGATTGATGTCTTTATGAAGAGTAAATCTCCTTCCGCTCCTTCTCCCCTTCCTCCACGCCCGCTGCGGCTTCAGATGGATCACCAGTCTGAAGAGGTTCGGATCGAACTGGTTCCTTTGATTGATGTCATTTTCTGTATCCTGACGTTTTTCATTCTGGCAGCAGTAGGACTGTCTCGCCAGCAGGCAATCAGTGTGGATTTGCCGAAAGCGGGTACAGGAACCTCGCAAATGCGGGAGCTTTTGATTGTTAGCCTGGATGATTTTGGGCAAATTTTTGTAGAACAACAGCCTGTAACGACAAGAGAGCAGTTTGAGCAGGCTTTGCAGAACTATCGCCGGATTAATCCTGATGGAATGATGGTGCTGTACGCCTCCAGGAACGCCAGTTACAACGAAGTTGTGCAGGTGTTGGATATCCTGCGGGAAGTAGGAGGCGATCGCGTCGGACTGGCAACCTTACCGGGTTCTGAGACCGCACCCCAACCAGCTCCCGGTGGAGTGCCTCCAGTTCCTGGGTCTGCTGATTTGACGCCGTATCCGAACTATACGCCCTTTGACCCGGCGCAACCACCATTTCCCGTCGCGCCCTTTGATCCCACCCAGCCTCAAATTCCGGCTGCACCAGGGCAACAGCTACCGGGACAACCGGGAATTATCCCTGGCAGTCCTCTGCCACCAGGGTCACCAGGAATTAGCCCAAATATCGCCCCTCTTCCTGCTCCTGGCGGTACTGCCACTCCTAGTACTAACTCGCCTTCTGGTGGAACCAACTCCACACCATAAAGCAGCGCAGGCTCTAGTCAATCAGGCAAATTTCTGTCGATTTATAGATGAAGTAAAAGGCTTTTTAAGCTTAGCGTTATGAGTAGATTGCCAAATCTTTTACAAATTTACAGAAATATAAGAAAGGAGCCTTAAAATTATGGACTTTGTTGGTATTCTCATTAGTTGGCTAGTAACAGCGGTAAGTTTGTTGCTGATCTCTCGGCTACCGATCGGGATTGAAATTGATAGCACCCAAAAGGGGTTAGCTGCCGCCGCAGTTCTAGGAGGTCTCAACGCCCTTATTCTGCCGTTACTTCGGATCGTGTTTGCCATTCCCAATCTTCTTACCTTGGGGTTGCTCTCTGGTGTCTTCGCATTTGTAATGAATGTGATTGTCTTTTCCTTGGCAGCGAAGTTGGTGGATGGCTTCCGATTACCCCTGGGGATTTGGAGCGCTGTTATCGGTGCGGTGGCACTAGCTATTGCTAGTAACCTAGTTGGCGGCTTATTAGTATAAGGCGGGTTGACTTAAGACAATAAAACCTAATTATTTAGCAAGAGCGGTTTACTCATAAGCCGCTCTTTTAGTATTAAGTTGAGTCACTCCTTCCTGATGGAAAGAGGGTAATTTTTAGGGGCACAAAATCTTAATTAACGGTGATTATCGCTCTTCCATCACTCTCGGATAAATTGACGAGTTTGCGAGGATACAGCCAACGGAAAATTAAGGTTTTACCCCAGACTGACAGAAGAGGGTTACAGCAGTCGCTACATAGGTTATGACATTCCTGATTTTCTAAAAGCAAGTGCTGGTTGAATTTGACTCAGGACTCAGGACTCAGGACTCAGAACTTTACTAGAGTTCGGTGTTAAGCCGGAACTTGAACTTTTTGACTACCCGCCAAACCGAAAGCCTCGTGAATGACTTTTAAAGCGGTGACGCCATGTTCTTTGGCTACAACACAACTAATTTTGATTTCCGAGGTAGTAATCATTTGAATGTTGATTTGATGTTTTGCTAGGGCTTCAAACATTTGGGCAGCGACTCCCGGATGTCCAATCATGCCCGCGCCAACGATACTGACCTTGGCAATTTCTGAATCCACTAGGATTTCACCACACTCTAAGTTGGGGGCTGCCTCTTGTAGCACCATCTTGGCTTCTTCAGCGTCAGCTTGTGCCAGGGTAAAGGCGATATCGCGGGTGGGAATGCCATTGATGATGCGACAGCGCTGTGACTGAATAATCATATCGACGCTGATGTTGTGCTTTGCCAGCAGTCCGAAGAGTTTAGCTGATAGACCAGGGCGATCGGGTACGTGGCGAATGGCGAGGCGGGCTTGGTTGAGGTCGAGGGCGACTCCTCGGACAGGGACTTGGGGAGTGGGGGCTGGAGAAGAGGAAACTTCCCGAGAAACTGGGGAAGAGTCGATTTGAAAGACTTGGCAAAGGGCAGAAATAGCGCGATCGCAATCATCCAGATCCACTACACAACTGACTTTCACTTCCGAGGTAGAAATCATCTGAATGTTGACTCCAGCCTCAGCCAGGGTGGTGAACATCTGCGCCGCTATTCCCGGACGTCCAATCATTCCCGCGCCTGCGACGCTAACTTTGGCAATTTGCCGATCGACCATTACCTCGGCTTCTTCTAGGGAACTAGGGCTGGTACGTAGGGCGGGAGCAATCGCGCTAGCCACCGCCTCGGCACGATTGAGAACATCTTTAGTGACAGTAAAGGCAATATCGTTGGTGTTGGTTTCGTGAATTGACTGAATAATTAAGTCAATATCCAAACTCTGACGGGCAATCTCACCAAACAGTCGTGCGGCTACACCAGGGCGGTCTGGCACCCGCAAGAGCGCCACTTTTGCTTGATCGCTATCAAATTCCACCGCATCCACGGCGTGAGCAATTTCTAATCCTTCTAGCGATCGCGGTTGCGGCATCGGGGAGACAACTTTGGTGCCGGGATCGTCTGTCCAACTCGACAGCACCACCAACAGCACCCCATAGTTTCGGGCAATCTCCACCGCCCTTGGGTGCAGCACCTTTGCCCCTAAGCTGGCAAGTTCTAGCATTTCATCGCAGGTGATCTCATCCATTAACTGGGCATCTGGTACCAGTCGCGGATCGGCGGTGAGAATGCCGGGGACATCGGTGTAGATTTCGCAGCGATTTGCTCTCAAAGAGGCGGCGAGGGCGACGGCTGAAGTATCCGATCCTCCACGTCCTAAGGTCGTAATTTCTAAATCCGTGGGGCTGCTGATTCCTTGGAACCCCGCAACAACTACGACTTCCCCGTTGTTGAGGTGGCGTTCAATGCGCTCTGTTTTAATTTCTAAAATCCGGGCGCGGCTATGTTCGGCTTCTGTGACAATACCTACCTGAGCGCCTGTTAATGAGATGGCAGGTTGTCCATGCTCCTGCAATGCCATACTCAATAGGGCAATCGTAACTTGTTCGCCCGTGGATAGCAGCATGTCCATTTCCCGGCGGCTGGGACGAGTAGCGATCGCATTTGCTAACTTTACCAGTCCATCTGTAGTTTTTCCCATCGCGGAAACCACAACCACCACAGAGTTTCCAGCCTTCACCGTCTTCATCACCCGCTGGGCAACGGCTTGAATGCGTTCTACCGATCCAACGGACGTACCACCGTATTTCTGGACTACTAGCGCCATAATTTCTATCTCACCACGATTCTTGTACTAAGGCTGGATTACCCCATTCACATCAATGCGATCGGCATCGCTGCTTAATACCAAATACCAATCAAACTATTAACTTATCAGAATCGATTCTGTTAAAACTGACTGATCTTATATTCTTTTGGTTGCTTATTAGCCCCTGTATCTGCCTGTAGAGGGGTTAAGTACAGATTTCTGACATTCTCAGGAAATCTAGCCAGTTTAATTTTGAAATGTATTCAGTAGTAGAGGTTAGGCGGCTAAAGCTCAGTACGATTGGTTGATCGTTACCGCCGCCGCGTTGTAGCTTTGCTAAGCTTGCCAGAATACATAGATGGCGAGGGTAACCAACAATCCCCGGAAGGCAAAACTCACCACTTTATCTGGCAATCTTGGCAGAAAGCGGGTACTGATTTGGGCACCTAAAAACCCACCTGCACCCAGCAGCAGTCCTTGTGTAAACAAGACATTACCTTCAATAGCATGTCCCACAGTGGCAGAGATTGAGGTAATCACAATAATGCCTAAACTAGTCTGAATTGCTGTTTTTAGCGATTCTCCTAGCAGTAAAATTTGCATCGGCACTAAAATTACGCCTCCCCCCACACCAAATAAACCCGCTAGCAATCCGGCAGCACTCCCCGTGCCAATCCTGGCAACAATGGGATTTAGCGGTAGGTTTAACTCGGAACTGGGGGATGAGAGAGAATTTGCTGTAACGCCTGAATCACTAGGAGATTGAAGTGCTTCTTTGTCTTTCAGTCGTTTACGCAGCCCCACCAGGTAAACGTTTAATAGCAGCAACAGCCCAAAGGCAATCTTTAATGTAGAGGCGGCAATTTGTGCCGTGAGAAAGGCACCCACTTGAGCAGTGATTAACGCTGGAAATCCAATACCAATTACTTGCTTAAAATTGATGTAACCCATCCGCCAGTTTTGAAGGCTACCAGAAATAGCTGTAATCACAATCGATAAATTGCTGGTAGCAACAGATTGAGTGTAGTCATACCCCAATGCTAGTAATAACGGCACCAGTACCGTACCACCGCCGATCCCTAAAAATCCTGCCAGAATCCCAGCAAATAAACCCGCACCAGCAAAAATTAATAAGTTAGTCATTCCTCTTTAGAACCTATCTAAGAAGTTTCATTGTTCTGTCTGGCCTTTGTGCTTAAGAACTTCTCAAATCTACAATTGTGTTTTAAACTTTCAGTTTTAAATGATAGGAAAAATATTATTTCTCTGCATTTTTTCGTTTTTATGATTCGTTTAGAAATTCCACAATAAGATTGCTATAAATTCTTAGTCAGAACAAACCCGACTAGTGCGAGTTTATCTAAGCTGATTGATAACTTCATTTTCTTGTCCCGCTACCCAGCTAGCAAAATGCTTGGCAAGAGGGGGAACGAAAACGAGCGGGTTGGTAAAGCCAGAGAAACTATAGGCTCCTTGAACACCATTAAGCGCTCCCACAACCGGAAGATTGTTGCTACTAAACGCCACTAAGCAATCATGCCAAATTCCAGGTAGTGCCTCTAGTGCGGGTAAGACTTTCCCGATGTGGGAACGAATTGCCGCTTCGCTTGCTACAGCATCGACTTGAGCCTCAGGATCGGTCAGAACGCGGCTCCACTGACCGATTCGCAAACTTCCATCTAGAAACTGGAGCGCCCCGACATCCAAAATCGGTGGAGCAGGTTCATTACCCGGTTCATCCCACAATGGCTCCACCGCCTCTGTGCTTGCTTTCGCTTCTAAGGCAAAACGCTTCGTAGTAGCTGGCATCACCATCGTCTGCAACTGAAGGTCAACAGGCGGCGTTTCAATCATTTCCGCATGGGTGAAGTAGAGGGAAAACTTGATACCTGCTTCTTGGAGGAGCCTGCGGCTAAGTCCCCCAGCACAAATGACGGTATTAGCCGCGTGATAGGTCTGTTCGGATGTTTTCACACCCAGAAGGCGATCGCCCGCTCGTACTAGTTCCACAACCTGAGCTATCTGAGGCTCCCCCCCATCTCGTTGCATGGCTTTTAGATAAGCCTGATTGGTTTTGTCGGGGTGAATATGACCGTGTCGAACACTTAGTGCTCCGGAAATTGCTGCGGGGTTCAGTAAGGGTTCTAGTTTGCACGCCTCTTCAACACTTAAGAGTTGGGGTGAAATGGCAAACTTAGCGTAGTCAGCCGCAATTTTTTCTGGATTTTCTTCAGTAGCAACGGTGAGCAATAAATCCAGTTCTCGGAATTGAGTATCAGCCTCTAATTCTGCCGATAAGGTTTGGTGGCGTGCTCTTCCTTCCTCACACAACCGACGAGTTAAGTCTGATGTTCCCGACCAATAGGCTAGTCCTCCGTAGCTGTAGCGCGTCGCCCCTTGCAGGGGAGCATTTTTTTCTAATAGAAGTACGCTAAAACCTTGTTGGACAAGTTCATAACTCAGCGCCGCTCCCGTAATCCCACCACCCACCACAATCCAGTCGTAAGTTTTCATCACATCAATACTAAAGAAGCTTACAGTTAGCAATTTAAGATTATGTTGCTGCAAAAATTAATGATAATTGGCAGAAACTAGGATTTATGCTACTATTAATTTAATCTTTTAAACATCACTTTATAATGAGATGTTGTGCAAAAATAAAATAGACAAAGACACTTCATTATAATGTTGTTAGAAACAATTATAAGATAAATAGCAACAAAAAGTTCAACTAATTAGTTTCTATAAAACGTCACTTTTATACGGGTTTTTCAATCAATCTTTTTTCAGGATATTATTGCAACCCTTTGAGCGCTAACAAAGCTGTACCATACGCCGCCTCAGTATGTACCGACTGCAACGTCTCTACTCCCAGATGATGCCGCCGGATGGCTGTCCATGTCGTATTTTTCGCCCCACCCCCAGCGGTGTAAACGCGATTTAACGGCGTCGCCCCCAACTGCTGCAATAACTGATAGCCCCGTGCTTCAATTCGGGCAATACTTTCGAGCAAGCCGTGGAGAAATTCCACAGGATTATCTGGGCGAGGTTCAAGGCGTGGAGGTAGGTTTGGGTCATTTATTGGGAAGCGATCGCCTTTTCCCAACAAGGGATAATAATCCAGTCGGCTCTCTTTTTGTACATCAATTTGGTTACTGAGACGTTCTAACTCAGCATCCGTAAAAAAGTGCCGCAACACCGCACCACCTGTATTAGATGCACCACCCACTAACCACAAATCGCCTAAGCGGTGAGAGTAAATTCCAAATTCTGGATCATCAACGCGAGTTTGACTTAAAAGTTTTAATACCAGAGTAGAACCGAGAGAAGTCACAGCTTCCCCTGGTGTTTTCGCCCCACTCGCCATAAAGGCAGCAATACTATCAGTAGTGCCAGTACAAACTATGCAATCTTGTGGCAGTCTAAAGCGATCGCTTATTTCCTTTGTCACCTCACCTACTGGCGTTCCCGGTGGCAGAACTTGCGGGAGTAATGGACTAAATGCTTGCTGTTGCAACCAGTCAGGATAGCGCAGGTTTTCGACATCGTATCCCAGCTTTAAGGCATTGTGGTAATCGCTAATGCCTAAACGTCCGTGTAAGAGAAAGGATAACCAATCAGCCTGATGTAAAAAGTAACCGATCCTCTTTTCCCCGCTTTTGTAGGGGAGGTGAGGAGATATCTCTTGCCACCACAGCAGTTTGGCAAGGCTGGAAGTGGCGCTAATAACCGGATGATTAGGAGGAGCAATGGCTTTTACCTGGTCTAAGACAGCTTCTCCTCGCGCATCGTTGTAGAGAATCGGCTCATCTAACGGTTTGCCTGCATCGTCGCATAACAGAACAGTAGAGGAAGTTCCGTTGATCGCGATCGCTTTAATTTCTCTCAATTCTCCAGGAATTTTTTCCAGGAGGGAAAATAATGCCTTCTCCCATGCAACGGCTGTAGGAGTACGGCGTACCGCCTGTTTACCTGAAACCGCCTCAAAGGAACACTGCGCTTCAACTTGGCTAGTACCATCCGCATCAATTACCACAGCGCGTGCGCCAGAGGTACCAAAGTCAATTCCGAGGTAAAGGGACATAGGAATGCTTTAACTGTTTTTATAGTGAAATAGTAGCCACTCCCTTGGGAAATTTAACAATGGAACAGCCGCCAAACAGCTAGCCGTCAAGCGGTGGGAGTCGAATATTGACCCAAACGAGCTGGCTTAAGGTGTGTCAGTGAGCAATGAGCCTAATGCGCTCTTCTGCGTAAATGCGATCGCGTCGGTTATTCTTAGCACTAATCCGCTATTTATGAGCTACAAAAGGACGAAAATCACCTGACGTTTTAGCTTTTAACCGACTTCTTCATCTTTCCTAGCAGCTTACGGCGAATCTTATTCTTATAAACATTCAGCAAACTATAGGAATCCTCTAACGCCAACACCGTATCTGCCGTTATACCTGTATAGCCGCGATCGCTCTGCAAAAACTGCCGCCGACAAAAATTCATTGGTTTAGCGTAGGCTTTGGTCGTTAATAGCCTTGGTTTTGGCCCGCACCAGTGAATAACTGTGGCTTCTTCTCCCTGAACAATAGGGCCAGATTCCTTGACTGGGAAACGCTTTTCTAAATCGTTCCACTCAAAATCTGGAACAATTAGTTGCATATCTTCATGACCCAAACGAATTTTGCCTGCGTCTAAAGCACGAAAGAGCATAAAGTTCAAAAATCCCATTTCTCCATATTTAAAGATGCCTGGATTTTTTTCTGTGAAATCCAGAATCTCTATATATTCCTCTAAACTAAAAATTCCTCGCGTTGCAAAAAATGTCCCCGTGCAGAAATACTTATCCCGATGCGATCGCCAATTAAAATCAGGAAAGTGTTTTTCAATTCCAGCAATATCAAAGAAAAATTCTGTTACAGCTTCATCTGAGTAGCTATAACAAGGTTGATCGATAACTACATTAAAGTCCTTGAAATTGGCAAACCTCAGGATATTACCCCAGACATTGGTATCGGCATCAAGCACTAAAAAGTGTTTCCATGGGCTTTCCCAAAAGGCAATCATTTTGGTTTTGCCCCAGCCAAAACTACGTTCTCTGAGAATTTTACTCTCGACATTGTTATGGTTGATGACGCGAACTCCGTAGGCTTTTTTTAATCCCTCAGTAGAAAAAGTCCCATCGACAATCAAGCAAATGGGCACGTCTCCGAGAAAATACCGAATACTGGCACAGCAGCCTTTCGCAAATAAGTAATCCTGATAACAACACGCAACAATGATGCCAAAATCTTCCATAATTACTTGCCACTTGGGCCCAAAGAGGTAAAAGTTGGGAATTTTTAGTCTATGCAGACTAGAGTAACTTAAGCTAATATACCTAGAGATAGATATAAGAACTGTAGTTTATTGTTTCCAAGGGTCGTAGCTATTGTTCAATTTCTTTGAGGAGAATGAGACAGACTACTTCTAATAAGGTGGTTTAAGCTTGTTATAACTGATAATTAATTCACTGTTGGTGTGGTAGTAAAAGGTGGACCTTTGGACGCATGAACCGCGATCGCATAGCAGCATTATTAACCTGTCATAACCGCAGGCAAAATACACTAGATAGTTTAACCGCACTTTTCAATCAGGAACTGAATGACGAGGCGACGCTGGATGTTTACCTAGTAGATGATGGCAGCACTGATGGGACAGCCGAAGCGGTGCATCAGGCTTATCCCCAAGTCAAGATTCTTCCAGGAGATGGCAGCCTTTTTTGGAATGGAGGGATGAGGCAAGCATTTGCGGCGGCGATGCAGCAGGACTACGGTTACTACCTCTGGCTCAATGACGACACAATCCTTTATCCCAAAGCCGTTAGCAATCTTTTCACAGCTCTCCATAAGGTAGCAGAACAAGGAGAAGAACGAGCAATTATCGCTGGGTCTACCCGTGACGCTAGCACAGGTCAATTAACCTATGGCGGCGTAGTCCAGCGCAGTTGGTGGCGACCAACCAAGTTTGACTTGGTAGAACCGGGCGAACAACCCAAACGCTGCGACACCATTAACGGCAACTTTGTCTTAATTCCCCGTAACGTTGTACAAGTTGTTGGCAATCTCGATCCTGTTTTCACCCACTACGCAGGGGATTGGGACTATGGTCTACGTGCCAAGAAACAAGGTTGTAGCGTCTGGATTGCGCCGGGATATGTCGGCACCTGCTCCCAGAATTATCAACCGGGTAAAGAAACATCAGCACACATAAATCCTAGTGAAGGGTTTAAAAAAATTACTCAACCCAAAGGTTTCGCCATCAAAGACCAAACGCTTCACCCTTTGGGAGAATGGAAAGTTTTTGCCCAAAGACATGGTGGTTTTTTATGGCCAATTTATTGGTTAATTCCCTATCGGAGATTGCTGCGAATTTCCCTCTTTGGGCAACTACAAAGAGAATAAAGTAATCAGAAAATTACTATTATTGATCGGCTGCAAATGATTTGTGATGTAGAGGGGACTGAAGGTAAACACAATGGATGAAGAGCTTCGTGTAGCTTGGTTGGTTCCCTCTGTAGAATTAGGAGCATACTGGCAACCTGTTCTAGCAGAATTTACTAAAGTCTTTAAAAATACAATCTTTTATACGGGTTTAGTTTGGCCAGGGTTTGATCTCCAAGTCCCCGGTGCAGATGTAATCAAACTCGTTGGGGAAATGAAATCCCTAGAAATCACAAAGACGGAAGGATATAGTCGTCGAGTGATGCTGGTATCTCCTGGCATCATCAATAAGTTGTTGCAGTTTAAGCCGCAGATTGTTTTGGCTCAGGCTTACTCACTCTGGACGTTGCTGGCAGTATTGTTGAAACCGTGGGGCAAGTGGCGGTTGATTATCATTTATGACGGTAGTTCCCCAAATTCTGATTTCCGCGATTCATCCTTGCGTTCAGCGTTTCGACGCTTTATGTCGAGCCATGCAGAGGCGTTTGTTGCTAACAGTTACGCGGCAAAAGATTATCTGATTGGAGCGGTAGGAGCAAAGCCAGAAACGGTCTTTACGAGAACGTACTTAGTGCCGGATGCTAAAGCTTTGCAACAAAGCTATGAAGAAAGCGCGATCGCCAGTTTAGAATTACAACGCCCGATATTTCTATATGTAGGGCGAATAACTCCTCGAAAAGGCCTGCAACCGCTGCTAGAAGCTTGTTCGCTTCTACAAGCTCAAGGATATCGCAACTACACCCTCCTCGTGATCGGAACAGGAGAACAACGCCAGGAGCTTGAAGCTTTCATCAGGGATCGCGAGCTAGAAAACCAAGTTCAGTGGTTAGGCTGGGTCGAGTACGGACGTTTGGGTGCTTATTTTCAACAGGCAGACGTTTTCGTCTTTCCCACATTTGAGGATATTTGGGGCATGGTAGCGCTAGAAGCGATGGTTTTTGGCAAGCCTGTGCTGTGTTCTCAATGGGCAGGAGCGGCGGAAATGATTGTTGAAGGCGAAAATGGTTATATTTTTGACCCCTATGATGCTGATAAGTTAGCAACTGTTATGCGTCGTTTTCTAGACAATCCTGATTTAATCACCTCAATGGGTGATAAGTCACAGCAGCTAGTTTCCCAAACAAATCCCGCCTCTGCAGCTCAAGCTTTTGTCGAAGTAATTTCGTTTACTTTGAACAAAAAATAAGTTCTCTTGGATTTTTTTTCAACCCATCACTTTTTCGGAGGAAATGTGAGCACTGTCATCATCACTGGTTCAGCAGGTCTAATTGGTTCTGAAGCCACAACTTTTTTTGCTCAACAAGGCTTTGATGTCGTTGGCATTGACAATGACATGCGTCGGGTGTTTTTTGGCGAAGAGGCTTCTACAGCCTGGAACCGACAACGCCTTGAGCAGACGGTCGGCTCGAATTACGTGCATGTGGAGGCAGATATTCGAGATGTTGATGCCATCACTAAAGTTTTTGATCGGTATCGTACAGATATTGCCTTAATTATTCATACAGCCGCTCAACCCTCTCACGATTGGGCAGCCCGAGATCCGGTGATGGATTTTACGGTGAATGCTAACGGGACATTGAATTTATTAGAAGCCACACGTCGTTATGCTCCCGAAGCGGCGTTTATTTTTACCTCTACAAACAAAGTGTATGGCGATACACCTAATCGCTTACCCCTGGTGGAATTAGAATCTCGCTGGGAAATTGAGCCAACTCATACCTACAACCCTGGTATTCGTGAAGATTTGAGCATTGACCAAACACTGCACAGTTTGTTTGGTGCTTCTAAGGTAGCCGCTGATGTCCTGGTGCAAGAATATGGGCGTTATTTTGGGTTGCGTACTGCCTGCTTTCGAGGTGGCTGTCTGACCGGGCCCAACCACTCTGGAACCAAATTACATGGATTTCTGGCTTATCTAATTAAGTGTGCGGTCATAGGCACGCCTTACACGGTGTATGGCTATAAAGGAAAGCAAGTTCGGGATAATATCCATAGCCAAGACTTAATTCATGCTTTTTATGAATTTTTTAAAGCTCCAAGAGTTGGAGAAGTCTATAACATGGGCGGTGGTCGCTACAGCAACTGCTCAATGCTAGAAGCGATCGCTATCTGCCAAGAGATAATTGGCAAAGAAATGCATTGGACTTATTCTGAACAAAATCGCATTGGAGACCATATCTGGTGGGTTAGTGATAATGGCAAATTTGCCAACCACTATCCCAATTGGAAGTTGGAATATAACGTGGCAGAGATTTTACAAGAAATCTACAACTTCAACCATGAGCGCTGGCAAAAAGAGGCACTTTCATGATTAATTCAGGTAAGCAATGTATGGCTGGCGTTCGGTCTCGGCAATCAGAAATACTAATCGATGCTGGAAAGCATAACGTGATCGGGATTCAGGTTGATGCCCTTGATTATCAATCAGCCGTCAACAAAATCATTACTGCGGCTCATCAGCACCAAGCGATGTCTGTTTCTGCGTTAGCCGTTCATGGAGTGATGACAGGCGTTCTTGATAAAACTCATCGCTATCGTCTCAATCACTTCGATTTAGTTTGCCCAGACGGACAACCTGTACGCTGGGCACTAAATTTACTGTATAAGACGCGGCTGAGGGATCGTGTCTGTGGCCCTGCCTTGATGCTGCAAGTGTGCGAGCGAGCCGCTCAAGAGGGATTGCCCATTTACTTGTACGGTAGTCGGACGGAGGTATTAGAGGCGCTGTGTAAAAATTTGCGATCTCTCTTTCCGCAATTAATTATTGCTGGCTCTCAACCATCACGCTTTCGACAAGTTACGGAATCAGAAAAAGAGGAAATTGCCTCAGTTATTCGTAACAGTGGGGCAGCGATTACCTTTGTTGGTTTAGGTTGTCCCCGGCAAGAAGTGTGGGCTTACGAATATCGTGACACACTATCCATGCCCGCGATCGCGGTTGGTGCGGCGTTTGATTTCCATGCAGGTAACGTACCCCGTGCTCCTGAATTTATGGCGCGAAGTGGTACCGAATGGATTTACCGCCTGCTACATGAGCCTAAACGCCTATGGAGACGATATATTCTCCTCAATCCGCTCTACATTTTGCTATTCATCTTGCAATGGTTACGATTGACCAACTTTGATCCAACCAAAGCCACTCCTCCTAACCAGGACATGCGTTATGGCTAAGATCCCAGGTTGTGGACACAAATCCTCCTTAAAAACTAAAATCCTTTGACTAAACTCGCCTCTAGGGCGAATCTCTAACAGTCAATTGTTTTTAGTGCTAAAGAGAAAACTATTAGCCCTTAGCTAGTTTGTGTGTCAAGCCCAAAATGATTCTGCACAATTTCTAAGATTCGCTCGGCAGACCGACCATCTCCAAAGGGATTAATCGCGTTTGCCATCGCTTTATAAGCGCCTGTGTCGCTCAGTAACTGACTAGCGGCGGCTGTAATTTCCGTGGGACTCGTTCCTACTAATTTTGCCGTTCCCGCGTCAACGGCTTCGGGTCGTTCGGTCGTTTCCCGCAGGACTAATACGGGCTTTCCTAAACTCGGTGCTTCTTCCTGCAATCCCCCGGAATCGCTCAGCAATAGGTAACAACGCTGAATTGCTCCTACTAGTTCGGCATAATCTAACGGCTCAGTCAAAAAGACTCTGGGATGGTCGCCTAAAGCCGCTTGTAGAGGTTCGCGGACTGTGGGATTGCGATGTAAGGGGAGGAGTAAAGCTGTATCGGGAAATTTATCTAAGATTTGTAGAAAGCCTTGAGCGATACCTTGCAGAGGTTCACCCCAGTTCTCGCGTCGATGCACGGTGGCGAGGATGACGCGATACTGCTCCCAATCCAATCCGGGGATATTACACGGAGGCTGACGTTCTGCCACAGTTAACAAAGCGTCAATCACAGTATTGCCAGTCAGGTGAATTTTGCCAACGACTCCTGAGCGCTTGAGATTTTCGACAGCTAAGGTGGTCGGTGCAAAGTGTAGCTGTGCGAGTTGGGAAATCAGACGGCGATTTGCTTCTTCTGGATAGGGATTGTATAACTCGTCGGTGCGTAAACCTGCTTCTACATGACCAACTGGAATTTGCTGGTAAAACGCGGCTAGGGTAGCGGCAAAGGCTGTGGTTGTGTCTCCCTGAACGATCACTAAGCGAGGCTGAATTTGCTTAAATACTGTTTCTAATCCTTGCAAACTACGACAGGTGATGTCGGTCAAGGTTTGCTTTTGCTGCATGATTTCTAAATCCCGATCGGCAGTCAAGGCAAAGATCTGCATGACTTGCTCAACCATCTCCCGATGCTGACCCGTTAGTATGACTTGGGTGTCGAAAAGGGGCGATCGCTGAAATTTTTGAATAACGGGTGCCAACTTAATCGCTTCGGGACGGGTTCCCAAGATAATGCACGCTGATAGCGGCGATCGCGTCATAAAGATTTATTCGGAGTGTAGTTAATTAAATACTCCATCAACTTTACCAATCCTCTGCTCATTGTTGTGAAAAGTTGGGCATAAAAAAACCCGGTTTTTACCGGGTGACAGAACTGTTGTATTCAAAACTTAATAATGGAATTCAAGCATAAGCAACAGTTGTTCGTAAGCCCCAAGCAATTTTTACTTGAGGAGATTGCAGGTGAGGGGGCAAGCTGCATAAACGGAAGTATACAGAGCATTTTGCTCACCATGCAGCCAATTTAACCAGCGCACTTCTTCAGGATTTACACCTTTGAGAGCTAGCACTGCTGCACCCATTAAAACGGCGAAAACATTAGCGCCAATCAAGCTACCAGCCACCAGCAAAACGGCACTCACTGGTAATACAGATTGCAAGGCGATCGCCAGCAGTGAGCCAACGGTAACCATTAATACAATCAGAGGAAAACCTACAACTAGTAAGCAAACCGCTAGAGTAAAAGCCCAAATTAAAAAGCTTTTAACCATTGCTAAAGAGTAGGTTTTTGTAAAGTTTTCTTGTGAAGTAAATTGCATGATTTTTTCTCCTAGGGTCAAAATTTGATTTGATAAAGTACGAAAAAGACCGCTTGTTGATCCTTATGAATCAAGCTTAGTGAAAATCAGTATAGGTAAAGTCTTGATGAAGATGAGCTTAAATACAAGAAAATTTACAGTCACTTCCGGATATTTATGGTTGCTTAATTCTTACAAAAAGCTCAGTTTCCGTAAAAACCAATACAAACAATCTTTCAAAAGGTATAAGTATTGCCTCATGTCCTTTCTCTGCCTTTGAGAAGCATCAACTGGAGCAAGACTTCAATGGACACAGGAACTATATGAAGCAATTATACGAGCCGACTTAACACTTCTTAAGAATTTGCATAGATATTCTCATAATTGTATTGATACATTAATATCCGACAAATTCAGGGCATAAGTTGATTTTTAGCGACTTTTACCCGTTTAACTATAATTGGCAGGCAGTTTAGTATTGTTGTGAATGAATGATAGTGAGGTCTATTTCTAGGGAACACTGTAAAGAAGAGTATCCAAAATCTCCTCCACTAGTACTAAGTTGCACTTGAAATATGACAGATTTAACACGTCCGCCCATTGCACCACCACCACCTCAAGCTCAGATTCCGCCTCCCCCTCCCCCTCCTAAAGGTACTGCGGCTCGAGATGTGGCGACTTCAGCGACACAACGAGCTCCTTCACAAACGCTACAACAAGCGCCAGCAGGCATTAACCGTAATAGTGCGGCTCCCCCTCCCCCTCCTCCCCCAAAAGCGGGAGCTGCCGCCGCAACCATGGTGAGTCGGGTACCCAATCGTGGCCCGGTTCCCTCCCCTGGACAACCAACTTTGGCGAGCTTAGTCACCGAAGCACATAAAAAAGGATTCTCAGATATTCACGTTGGTGTGGGTGAAATCCCGCGTTTCCGCAACCGAGGTGAAATGGAACTCACGGATTATCCTCTGACGGATGAGGCGACCTTCATGAGTTGGTTGCGGGAAGTCTTAACTGATGAAGAAATTCGTCGCTTTCAGGATAATTTAGAGTTTGATGGTGCCACTCAGTACGACTTTGCGCGGGTCAGGATTAATGTTTTCGATTCTCTGACGGGTTCAGCCATGGTGATGCGACTGATCCCGCTGAAAATCTTGACGCTTGAAGACCTGAGATTACCTGCCGTATTAAGAGATATTTGCCATTACCATAAGGGTCTGATTTTGGTGACAGGGCCAACGGGTTCTGGTAAGTCCACCACGATGGCGGCAATGGTTGACTACATCAATAAGGAGATGCCAAAGCACATTATTACCATCGAAGACCCGATTGAATTTGTTCACAAAAGCCGCAAGTCTCTCATTAAACAGCGGGAAGTAGGAATTCATACCCTGCAATTTGATAAAGCTTTAAAGGCGTCATTGCGGGAAGACCCTGATTTGATTCTGGTCGGGGAAATGCGGGATAAGGAAACAGTTAATACAGCGCTCAAAGCAGCTCAGACAGGTCACTTGGTGATGGGAACCTTGCACACCAACAGCGCGGTGAAGACGATTGAGCGGATTCTCAATCTATATAATGCTGACGAACAGCACGCGATGCGGATTGCGATCGCTGAATCTTTAGTTGCCGTCATCGCCCAAGGATTGTGTCGCACCACTGACGGCAAACGAGCGGCTTTCCACGACATCTTAGTTAATACAGAGACAGTCAAGGATTATATCCGGCAGGGTAAAAACGATGAGATCGTAGAACTCATGTCTGAGGGTGACTTTGATGGCATGATTACGATGAATAAAGCCCTACTGCAGTTGTATCAGGAAGGACGCATTACGGAAGAAACAGCTCTGGAAATGTCGCCCACCCCTAACGAGATGGCTCAATTCCTCCGGGGTCGCCTGTAGTAAGACGTAAATATTACGTAAATATTAAAAATAAAAGGTAAAAGAAAGAACTGTAATGCTTTCTTTTACCTTTTGTTTAATCTCATTTAATTTTTCAACGCCGAAGGATGCTAGCTAGGCGATCGCCTCCGTTGATACCAAGCTCCCTGGCTGCACTAGGCTACTATGATTGAACGCAAATCACGATGATTAACGGCTGTTCACTGCCAGTTTGCTCTTGAACTCCCACCCATCTCACTTTCCCCATCTGTTTAAAGGTATCGCCCTATTTACACCAGGGGGAGATCTAATTTACTGCATCGATCCCAGTAAAAAAAAGCGTTGGCACCTACAGCTATGCGCTACTTTACAAGAATTACTAGGACTACCAGAACCCCCTCATTTTTTAGTACCGGGATACACCGCCACCTTTGATCAGTGGCTCGACCCCCAAACTCAGCAGTTACATTGGTCAGCGGAAATTTCTCTACTGGTAAAGCGGCATCAGGAATTGCTAAATGCCGTGTTCGGAATTAGTCATCTCACCTGGCAGGTTACTCCTTGGCAGGAAAAGTTTTGCAATCCTATTGTGTTAGAAACCTACCGGAGTCAGTTTCCCCAACTCTGGGAAAACCATGATCTGATTGTGCGTCATGAGTACAACGGGCGCTTTTCTCGCTCAGAGACAAGACGCTCGTCACTTCCCTGGCAGAATCTTTCTGGAGAAAATCAAGTGGCGATCGCTGACGATGCTGCCTCAACGACCTCATACAATCAGCTAGAAAGCATTACCCCCCTTTCTCCAGCACCAGTAACCAGAGCTTATGTATTACGTTTATTTGTTTCTGGTCATAATGCCGCAACAGAAGATAGCCTCAAAAAATTACATCAGCTTCTAGAACAATCTTTAACTCATCCCTACACCTTGAAAGTAATCGATATCTTTAAGCATCCAGAGCAGGCAGAGGCAAATCAAATCTCAGCGACCCCCACATTGCTGAGAGTTTCGCCCCTACCAGTCCGGCGGCTTGTTGGTGAGTTCAATGATGCCGAGAAAGTCATCCGCATCCTGAATACACTAGAATCATCAGTTAATTTGCCAGAGCTTTAGCTAGAGAGAAGTCAATCTATCTCCTCCTCTGCCAAAACAGATCAATTAAATGGCTAGTAAATCAAGCAGGCGTCGCGGTAGGTAAGCAAACATCCGGAGCGCATAACCCCGGAAATTCTAAGGTTGTAACATTTAGAGTGCCTAACTCAATGCGACGGATGGCGTGATTATTGGTATCTGCGACAAAAACCTGGGCAGCGATCGCACTCATCCCTGAAGGTTCAAAAAAGCGTGTTGCTGTACCTTGACCATTTTGAAGTCCTGCTGTCCCGTCACCCAGCACCGTCTGGCAATTACCTGTATGGGGGTCAACTCGTTTGATTTTATGGTTATAAGTATCTGCAACCCAAAGATAGTTTTGCGTATATTCAACCCCCAGACAGTGCTGCAAGCGGACATCCGAGCCATCGCCATCCACATCGCCAAAGCCGAATAGTCCGCCACTGCCGCACACTGTACGTACAGGAAGATCATTCACTAGACCGACAGCCCGAATTGAGCTGACTTCACTATCAGCAATATACAACTCTCTTCCGTCCGTCGCGATGCCACTCGGTTGAGCAAAAACAGCTTCTTCGAGTGATCCGTCTACGCAGGCTTCGCTACCTGTACCCGCATAGGTTTGGATAATGCCTGTTTCGAGCTGCATTTCCCAAATTTGGTGCGCTCCTGCCATGGCAATCAGCAAGCGGTCTCCAAGTTTTTCTAAATCCCAAGGAGAATTCAAACGGATCTCCAAAGCTGCACCCCCATGGGGACGGATAGAATGACTCTGTTCCCCAGTGCCAGCGATCGTTTTAACACATTGGTTTTTCAGATCAATTTGGCGTAGAGCGTGGTTTTCTGTATCCGCAACATAAAGCAGATCATTTTCTACATCCAACGTCATACCTTGAGGCGAGGAAAACCGAGCATCTGTATACGCACCATCCGTTAATCCTGCTTTTCCTGTACCAATAATGTGTAATACCTCACCCGTCAGCGTGCTAACAACAATTCGGTGATGACCGCTATCAGCAACAAAGAGGCGATTTTTTGATTCATCTGCCAGGACTTTACCCGGAAATGCCAGTGGAGTGGCTAAAGGTTGCCGCTGTTTTTCTAAAGTAAGGCTGAGTTTGCCAAAATTCGTCGTACCTTTTGCTTGATGTTCGCTGAGCATTTCCCCAACGAGCTGGTCAAGAGTCTCCTGGTTCCCTTCACCGGAGAGGTGACCAATTACATAACCTTCCGGATCAATCACCATTAAGGTCGGCCAAGCCCGTACAGCATACTGCTGCCAAACCTGAAAATTGCTGTCAACCAGGACAGGATGCTCAATGTCATAGCGTAGAATCGCCTGACGGATGTTTTCTGTTTCTTTTTCGTTATCAAATTTGGCGGAGTGGATGCCAATAACCGTTAGGCTATCTTGATATTTTTGTTCCAGGTATTTCAATTCTGGAAGGACATGCAAGCAGTTGATACAGCAGTACGTCCAGAAGTCGAGGATAACCACTCGTCCTTTGAGATTTTTTAACAATATTGGGTGGTCTGTATTGAGCCAGGGTTTATCTTGAGGTAGTTCTGGCGCTCGAACACGAGAGGGCATTGAGTCTCCTTAGTAGTTTGCGTGAGGCGAAGCTTACCTTTGGCATCGCCAATCAAGTTACACTTCTTTACCTTAGCGAAACTCAACACACCGCCTTGGTGCTACAGCAAAGTTCTGAGTCCTGAGTCAAACAGCACACTTGGTTTGGGGAATCAGGAGTGTCCTAATCTATATGGCAAGTGCTATAGAACAATTTTTTTTATGAGGTAAGCAATAGAAAACGCCCTAAAAAATTAGTGGGATGGGCATCTCGCCTATCCCACCAATAAACCTAATTAGAAAACGCTAAACATCATCTGTGTTACGGGGCTACTTCTTCCTCTGTCGATTCCGTTGCCTCTGACTCTATTGGCGTGGAATTTTTGCGGTAACGTGCCGGGATATTAGGCTGCTCAGGTGCTTGAATAATTGGCAGCTTCTGAACAGGAGCTGAGGAAGGAAGCAACAGTTCTTTTATATCCAGTTTCGGTGCAGGTGACAGATCAGGACTGATTGATTCTGTGGCATCCGTTGGCGTTGTCACTGTCTCATTTTCCTGAGGTGCTGTTTCAATCTCAGGTTCTGAAATCACTGGAGTGTCTGTTTCTGCTGGCTCTACCTGTTCCGGTAAAGGAGTTTCCATAATCTCCGGTAGAGTTGGCTGTTGCTCTAGGCTAGGGGCAGCAGGCGGACGGCGGAAGCGATTGAAGAAGCCATCAGATTGGGGGGTTTTGGGTGATATCGGTTCACTCGGTATCGCTTCCTCGGTGGGATTTGGTTCTACTGGAGCGATTGATGGCTCTATCTGCTCCGGTAGAGGAGTTTCCATAATCTCCGGTAGAGTTGGCTGTTGCTCTAGGCTAGGGGCAACAGATGGACGGCGGAAGCGATTGAAGAAGCCATCAGATTGGGGTTTTTCCGGCGAGGCGGGAGTAGGTTCTATCTCCGGTGTTATTTGTTCTTCTGGAGACGTCGGTAGCTCGCTGGGGATGACTGAATTTTCCGGTTCTGGTGTCTCTTCGAGTTGAGGTGTAGGCTCAGGTACAACTGTGAACTCTGGTGAAGGCGCTTCCAGTACTTCGGGCAGTTCCGGTTCTGGGCTGGGTTCAACAGCCGGACGACGGAAGCGATTAAATAAACCACCCGATGGTTTTTTATCGACTTTTTGAGGTTCAGTCTGTGGGGTTTCTTCTAACGGTGTTGTGGGTTCAGTAAGGGGCGGTATTTCTTCTTCCGTAGGGATAGGTATCGGCGTCGGGGATGGCTCAACGGTCGGTACAGTTGGTATTACCTTACCCTGATAGTTCGGCTCTACAATCCCACGAGCGTCTGCTGTGGAGAGTTCGCCGCGTAATAGCCGTGCCAAGGGATCTTTTCCTTTCGGCTTGTAGTCAACCAACCGCACAGTATTGTTGAAGGTGTTATTGACGGGATTTCCCTGGTCGTCAAGAAACTCGATCTGCACCCAGTTTTCTCCTGACTTGAAGCCTTTGAGATAAACGGGTTGCCAGCTATCGAGGACAAAGCTTTCTCCATTGACGGTGACACGGATTCGCCAATCTGCCAGCTCATCCTCTGAGCTTGTCTGAGCAACTAGGTGGAGGGGTGCATTGGTGAGGTAAAAGTCCAGCAGAATTGGCTCTGCTCCATAGCTACCTGTAGGACTGTTGTAGGTGAGCAGAGGCAAGTTTAGATCTGGGCTGTTATTGGCAGTTTTTGTGAAGATGTGAAAAGTTGTTTGGGCGAAGGCTCCATCGTTTTTAAAGCTTTCGTACCAGGGACGAACCGCAAAAACCTGTAGGGTATGAGTGCCTGGTGCTAAGTCTTTAAGGACTAGAGGCTGTTCTAAGTCATACACGGCGGTGTAAGGTTGGTTGTCCAAAAGGACTTCTAAATGAGGGCCCAGTTCTAAGTTTGGATCTTGAAAAATGGGTAAGTCCTGCACTTGAAGCTGTACAGGTACGGTTGTGTCTTGGAGAACAGCATCAGGACTGGGGCTGATAATCGTGACTTGAGGCTGGTATGCATCCAGGCTCTGGCTTAACTCTTGAATCGCCAAAGGTGGCGAGACTTCTGAGAGTTGCCCCGCTCCCTTGAGCAGTGACGTTCTATCGCTGTCAGATCCTGGGAGTGTTTCGATGCGATCGCCACATCCTGAAATCCCCCAAACTAAGACAGTTACCATTAGGAACGAAATTAGTGCCTTCACAGGCTTCCACTGGCGATTCCTGCTCAACACGCGCCTTCCTCCCGCTTTCGGCTGCATTCCATCTCAATTGAAGTCGTCCATAGGCACTATAGCGGAATACGGTTCCTCCGCACCTCTCAAGACAGTTGAATTTGTTTTGCTAGGAAGTGAGTGAAGTTCTTTAGCATATTTTTTCTGAATTAGGACTATCAGTTTGCAATTATTGAGGAGTGTAAAGTTTTTTATTATTCCTTGACTTTCTTCCTTTGTTCATGAACGAAAGACTCAAAAATATAATTGATTTATCCAAATTTGAATTATTGTTAACTCCCCCCAAAGACTGGCTGGAGCAAGTCCTATTATCAACAGAGAGCAGGTAAAACCCTTTGACAGATTCAAAGCAGTTATCCTTCCCTCTTCCGACGAGGAAATACGTCATTCCCATAGTCGATTTCCTCCTTCATAACATCAAGCTCCATTGGGGTATTTTTCGTTCCTTGTCTAGAGAGGAGAATCCTCATGACAATTAGCCCTCCAGAGCGAGAGGCAAAAGTCAAGGTTGTAGTCGATAAAGACCCGGTGCCAACTTCTTTTGAGAAGTGGGCTAAACCCGGTCATTTTGACCGCACCCTTGCTAGAGGTCCCAAAACCACAACCTGGATTTGGAACCTTCACGCCCTCAGCAATGATTTCGATAGTCACACCAGTGACCTAGAAGACGTATCACGTAAGATTTTCAGTGCTCACTTTGGGCACCTAGCGGTCATCTTCGTTTGGTTAAGCGGCATGTACTTCCATGGCGCGCGCTTTTCCAACTATGAAGCCTGGTTAAGCGATCCCATCAATATCAAACCCAGTGCCCAAGTGGTTTGGCCAATTGTTGGTCAAGGCATCTTGAATGGTGATGTAGGTGGCGGTTTCCACGGCATTCAAATTACGTCTGGTTTCTTCCAGATCTGGCGCGCTGCTGGTATTACCAACTCGTTCCAGCTTTACTGCACAGCGATCGGTGGTCTGGTTATGGCTGCTCTGATGCTGTTTGCCGGCTGGTTCCACTACCACAAGCGGGCTCCCAAACTGGAATGGTTCCAGAACGTCGAGTCGATGCTAAACCATCACTTGGCTGGATTATTGGGTCTTGGCTGTCTGTCTTGGGCGGCTCATCAGATCCACGTTGCTCTACCGATCAACAAGTTGTTGGACGCCGGAGTAGCACCACAAGATATTCCCCTGCCCCAAGAATTCATTCTGAACCGTGGCTTGATGGCGGAGCTGTATCCCAGTTTTGCCCAAGGACTAAAACCCTTCTATACCCTCAACTGGGGTATTTATGCTGACTTCTTGACCTTCAAGGGCGGCTTAAATCCGGTCACCGGCGGCTTATGGTTGTCAGACACAGCGCACCACCACTTGGCACTCGCTGTGCTGTTCATCATCGCTGGACATATGTACCGGACGAACTGGGGTATTGGTCACAGCATGAAGGAAATTCTAGAGAATCACAAAGGACCTTTCACGGGTAAAGGTCATGCGGGTCTCTACGAAACCTTGACCACTTCTTGGCATGCTCAGTTGGCAATTAACCTTGCCATGCTTGGGTCTCTCACCATCATAGTGGCCCAGCACATGTACTCGATGCCTCCTTATCCGTACCTGGCTACCGATTATCCAACGCAGTTGTCGATCTTTACCCACCACATGTGGATTGGAGCGTTCCTCATCGTTGGTGCCGGGGCTCATGGCGCAATCTATATGGTGCGTGATTACGATCCCGCCATGCACCAAGACAACCTCTTGGATCGGGTAATTCGTCATCGCGACGCGATTATTTCCCACCTCAACTACGTCTGCATTTTCCTGGGCTTCCACAGCTTCGGTTTGTATATCCATAACGACACAATGCGAGCATTGGGTCGTCCCCAGGATATGTTCTCCGATACGGCAATTCAGCTGCAGCCAGTATTTGCTCAGTGGGTACAAAACTTGCACACCCTTGCTCCGGGTGCTACTGCTCCCAATGCTTTAGAGCCGGCTAGCTACGTCTTCGGTGGCGGTGTCGTCGCTGTCGGTGGCAAAGTAGCAATGATGCCGATGGTACTGGGAACGGCAGACTTTATGGTTCACCATATCCATGCCTTTACCATCCATGTAACAGTACTTATTCTCCTAAAGGGTGTACTGTACGCTCGTAGCTCTCGTCTGATTCCAGACAAAGCTAACTTAGGATTCCGCTTCCCCTGCGACGGTCCTGGTCGAGGTGGCACCTGCCAAGTATCTGGTTGGGATCACGTCTTCCTAGGTCTGTTCTGGATGTTCAACTGTATTGCAGTTGCGGTTTACCACTTCAGCTGGAAGATGCAGTCAGATATTTGGGGAACTGTTTCACCAGATGGAACAGTGACTCATCTCACCGGTGGTAACTTCGCCACCAGTGCGCTAACGATCAACGGTTGGTTGCGCGATTTCCAATGGGCACAAGCTTCTCAAGTCATCACTTCCTACGGTTCAGCCCTCTCAGCCTACGGCTTGCTGTTCCTAGGTGCTCACTTTGTTTGGGCATTTAGCTTGATGTTCCTGTTTAGCGGTCGCGGCTACTGGCAAGAACTCATTGAGTCAATTGTTTGGGCTCACAATAAGCTAAGAGTTGCCCCCTCGATTCAGCCTCGTGCTTTGAGCATTATTCAAGGTCGGGCTGTTGGGGTTGCTCACTTCCTCTTGGGAGGAATCGTCACGATATGGGCGTTCTTCCTAGCGCGAATTATCTCTGTTGGGTAACTAGCAAAGATTCAGCGCTCAGTTCAATCAAATGAAGCACGATCAATCTGATGTGTTTCACCTGTCGAGACCTAGAAAACCTGGAACTTCGGTTCCAGGGGTCTCCAAAAGGCAGAAAATGAGCAGCACTATTGCATAAGTCTCATGTGTCAGCGAGGAGGATTTCCTAAGACATATGGCAACAAAATTTCCCAAATTTAGCCAAGACCTCGCTCAGGACCCGACAACACGTCGGCTCTGGTACGGGATTGCTACGGCTCATGACTTTGAAAGCCACGATGGCATGACAGAAGAAAATCTTTATCAAAAGATTTTTGCCTCTCACTTCGGCCACGTCGCGATCATTTTCCTCTGGACTTCTAGCCTCCTGTTCCACGTCGCCTGGCAAGGTAACTTTGAACCGTGGATTAAAGATCCCTTAAATGTCCGTCCCATCGCTCACGCGATTTGGGACCCCCACTTTGGTCAACCGGCAGTTGATGCCTTTACCCAAGGTGGCGCAAGCTATCCCGTGAATATCGCTTACTCTGGTGTTTACCACTGGTGGTACACCATCGGGATGCGGACTAACAATGACCTGTACAGCGGCGCAGTTTTCCTGATCCTGCTGGCTGGTGTCTTCCTGTTCGCAGGTTGGTTGCACCTGCAGCCTAAGTTCCGTCCCAGCTTGTCTTGGTTCAAGAGTGCTGAACCTCGCCTAAACCACCACCTGGCCGGTTTATTTGGTGTCAGCTCTTTAGCTTGGGCAGGTCACCTGATTCACGTAGCTATCCCTGAATCTCGCGGACAACATGTGGGTTGGGATAACTTCTTGACCACATTGCCTCACCCGGCTGGATTGGGTGCGTTCTTCACAGGTAACTGGGGAGTTTACGCCGAAAATCCTGATACGGCAAGTCATGTGTTTGGCACGGCTGAAGGTTCAGGAACAGCGATTTTGACGTTCTTGGGTGGTTTCCATCCCCAGACTCAGTCGCTGTGGCTAACCGATATGGCGCACCACCACTTGGCGATCGCGGTGATCTTCATCATTGCGGGTCACCAGTATCGAACCAACTTCGGCATTGGTCACAGCATCAAAGAAATGCTGAACGCCAAGAACTTCTTTGGCACCAAGACTGAAGGTCAGTTCAACTTGCCTCACCAGGGGCTGTACGACACCTATAACAACTCTCTGCACTTCCAGTTGTCTATACACCTGGCAGCGCTCGGTGTTGCTACTTCCCTTGTGGCACAGCACATGTACGCCATGCCGCCTTACGCCTTCATGGCGAAGAACTTTACGACCCAAGCGGCACTGTACACCCACCACCAGTACATTGCGGGTTTCCTGATGCTCGGTGCGTTTGCTCACGCCGGGATGTTCTGGGTTCGGGATTACGATCCTGAGCAAAACAAAGGTAACGTTCTCGACCGTGTGCTCCAGCACAAAGAGGCGATTATCTCTCACCTATCTTGGGTGTCTCTCTTCCTAGGCTTCCATACCCTAGGTCTATACGTCCACAACGACGTAATGCAAGCTTTTGCAACCCCTGAGAAGCAAATCTTGATTGAGCCGGTCTTCGCTCAGTTCATTCAGGCTTCTCACGGTAAAGTTCTCTATGGCTTCGACACCTTGCTGTCTAATGCTGACAGCGTTGCGACCAATGCTGGTGCCGCTTGGCTACCCGGCTGGTTGGATGCGATTAACAATGGTACGAACTCTCTGTTCCTAACGATCGGTCCTGGTGATTTCTTGGTTCACCACGCGATCGCCCTCGGTCTGCATACCACCACCTTGATTCTTGTTAAAGGTGCGTTGGATGCCCGTGGTTCTAAGCTGATGCCTGATAAGAAGGACTTCGGCTATTCCTTCCCCTGCGACGGCCCTGGTCGTGGCGGCACCTGCGAAATTTCGGCCTGGGATGCTTTCTATCTCGCCGCCTTCTGGATGCTGAACACCATTGGTTGGACAACCTTCTACTGGCATTGGAAGCATCTGGGCGTTTGGCAAGGTAACGTGGCTCAGTTCAATGAGTCTTCTACCTACCTCATGGGCTGGCTGCGTGATTACCTCTGGCTCTATTCCTCCCAGTTGATCAACGGTTACAACCCCTACGGCATGAACAACCTGTCCGTCTGGGCTTGGATGTTCCTCTTCGGACACCTAGTCTGGGCAACTGGCTTCATGTTCCTGATTAGCTGGCGTGGTTACTGGCAAGAGTTGATCGAAACTCTTGTTTGGGCACACGAGCGCACTCCCCTGGCGAACCTAGTTCGCTGGAAGGACAAGCCCGTTGCGATGTCCATTGTCCAAGGTCGTGTGGTTGGTCTAGCTCACTTCACGGTTGGCTATATCCTTACCTATGCGGCGTTCCTGATTGCCTCGACTGCAGGTAAGTTCGGTTGAAGTAACTAAAACTAGAACTATCAGGTAAATAATAAAAATTCCCCTGCCTTCGGGTGGGGGATTTTTTTAGTAAAAAAATCAGCAGCTCCACAGTCAACTGAGCTAGAAAGCAACAGGCGATCGCTGATTGTCAACGATGCCAAATTTGTATGGAGTTTCCAGCTGCAACAAAAAAAAACCGCCAGACCTGCGGTGTTAAAAGGGCAGGGACATTGCCATACCCTTACGAAAGATCATCGCTGTAGTAGCAGCTTGATTGCTAAATTGGGTTTCTAAAATCTCAAACCAACACCGCCTTGTACAGAAACCGCTGTCCCTCCGCCATTACGGTAGGCATCAAAGGCAATAATTGCATTGCCAAAAATTACCGTCTGACTATTAGGAATGATGTAATCCACACCAGGTTGTATAGCAAGGCTAGTCTTATCCCCAACCGGAGATGGCTCATCGCCATTAGCAAAAACGACTCCGGCTCCTAGGTAGGCATCAGTTTGCCAGTTAAGGGGAAAATCATAAGAAACCGTCGGGACAACAGCAATCCCATCTGTACCGACAAGAGCTTGAGCGCGAATGGAAATAGGAGACTCTAGCAATTTGTAGCGAACGGCGATCACTCCACCGATTTGACGACCTTCTCCGGTGGCATCCTCCGCCACTCCCAGAGTTCCTCCAACCCCCACATAACTCCCGTAGGCAGCCTGAGCCGATGCGGGCTGAGCCGGTAGGGTAAACGGTAAAAGGCACGCTGTAAGGAACAGTAATTTTTCGGTTCTGCCTGTTTCTTGCCAGACAATAGCGCCCACTCTTAACACCAATTCCTTAAGACGCTGCATTTCCCAACTCCTCATTATTTAAGAAGCAAAAGGCTTCGTTTTCGCTGATTTTAGCCTAAGTATTCCCCACTACCGATAAATCTATTCGGTAGCACCATCTCTGGAGCGCGATCGCCCCTATCCCAACAAAAGTTATCTCAGTTATTAGTGAAACAAATTTGGAAAAAATGAAAATTCGTTTACGCTTTTTAAAGCATCTTTTTCTACCGATGAGGTGAAACTAATGGCAGATATTGTCGATATTGCCGCAAGTGCAGATTCTTTTAAAACCCTGGTAACGGCTGTACAAGCGGCTGGGCTGGTAGATACGCTGAAAAGTCCTGGGCCCTTTACAGTTTTTGCCCCCAATGACGACGCCTTTGCCAAGCTACCACCGGGAACAATTCAAACCCTGTTACAAAATATCCCTCAACTAACAAGGATTCTCACCTATCATGTCGTCTCTGGCAAGCTCATGAAGGCAGATTTAGAAAATGTTGACTCTGTTATATCAGTGGAAGGTTCGCCCATCAAGATTGATTGCTCCGACGGCTTTGAGGTGAAGAATGCGACGGTTTTAGCCGCAGATATTGAGGCGGATAACGGTGTGATTCATGTGATCGACACCGTAATTCTGATGGGATAAAGGTTTAAATTTTTCCTCTCAATCTGCACGCTGGGTGATTTTCAAGCAGACGCGATCGCCAAAAACTCTCCTCACCGCCTAATTACACTGAGGGTGCTGCCCGCCCTGATCGCAAATATAGTCAATTTGCTTGCTGCTCAAATTTGTGGCTTTGCCAAAATCAACGCCTTGAACTTGAGCTCCTGAGGTGGTTTTGAGTTCCGCTTGGATAAATTGGTCAGACTTAATCGGTCTTGAGAGGGCAAAGGTAGCGTCCTGAAAATCTGCTCCCGCTAAATTTGCCCCCCGCAAATCGGCGGTACTCAAATCGGCTTGGCGAAAGGTGACATCTTGCAAATTTGCATTCTTCAGGTCTGCTCGTACTAACTTAGTGAAACTCAGGTCAGCCTCTTGCAAATTGGCATTGGCAAAATTTGCGCCCGTTAAATCGGCTCCTTGCCAATTAGATTGCCTCAAGTTGGCAAAGGGAAATTGCGTACCCACAGCATTCACCTGCCCCAGTCTGGCTCTTTGCAAATTTGACTGGGGTAACTTTGCCTCTCCCAAGTTTGCCCCGGTGAGGCTGGCATTTTCTAAAACCGTTCTTGATAAATCAGCACTAATCAGTTGGGCGCTGCTCAAATTAGCCCCAACCATACGGGTATCGGACAAATTTGCCCGGTTGAGCGTTGCTCGCATCAAGTTAGTTTGATTTAAAGCCACATTTTGGAGATTAGCGCCACTCAGGTCAGCTTGTTTCAAATCAGCCCCGCTGAGGTCACTCACCCAATCATCAAAAGTCCCAATGCGTCCATCATCACCAGCACCGTAGAACTTGCTCTCGCGCAAACTAGCGTTGCTTAAGATGGCGCTGCGGAAGTTGATTCCCGATAAATCCATCCGGTCTAAAACTAAGGCAAATTGAGCCGGGGCTGTGGTTACCTGAGCGAGGTTAGTACGGCTGAGGTCAGCGTTGTGGAGTTGACCGCTATAGACCGTGAGAATTTTGGCGATCGCTCGCTGGGATGCCTGCTGTCGCACATTGGCTAACCGCTGTTCCGTCGTCATTCCGCTTTGCCGCAGACTTTCTTTCTCGCTTTGCAGTGACTGGTTCAGGCGTTGCAAGTAAGGTAAGGCTTGAGATCCGGTACTGACCAAAGCTTGCTGAATAGCATCAATCAGGCTCTCGTTCTTTTCCTGGGCTAGCAAATCCACCAGCAACGGCACCGCGCGCGGGTCATCCTGTCTTGCCAAGGCGAGAATCGCTCCCCGGCGGTCTTCTGTAGCATTGCTCGTCGAGGAGCTAAGTTGCTTCACCAGCGTCAGAAAGACTTCGTTATTTTGCTGCTTAAACTCCCGCCGATTTGCCTGACTTTGAATGTAAATCTGCGTACCCACAAACGTTCCCAATACCGATGCCATTCCCGCTACTGCCATAATCAGCAGGGTCATTCCCGGATTGTGCCGCATCCAGAGCCAGAGACTCAGGGATTTGCGTTCCGGCTGAGTCGTGAGAATAATGGTGGTAACTCTGTCTTGACCATGACCGTTGGATTCTTCCCAATTGCTTTGCACTTCTAAGCGAACAGGTTCGTCATAGTGCAGAAATTGACCATTGTGAAAGCCTTCGGGATAGGGTGGGGCAATCTGCGAAATTCCCAAAACATAAGTACCTGCCAAACGGTCGTGCAGGGTACGGAGTCGGGGCAAAAGGATGGCGCTGATACTTTCGGCTAACAGCGTTAATCCCACCAGTCCTAGCAAAATGCCCAGATCGGGAAATGCTCCCGTGTAGCGCCAAATTAAGTAAGCCGTGGAGAGGGGAATCCCCCAACGACCGATGCCTTCCCGAACCAATGTTCTGGCAATTCCTGGTGCTTCACCTGTGCCAGTAACGACTTGCACACCAAACCAGACTTTCGGTGAGGTTTGCCCCCTTTTTGCTAAAAGATACAGTTGCCAGGTAGCGACAGCAACTGGGGAAAGTAAAGCAATGCTCCAGCAAAGATTAGTCAGAGGCGGAACTTGCCGGGTTAGTTGTCCCCGTGGGTAAGCGAGAGTTTTGGCGATCGCCTCTTCTGTGGACGCCAGCAAGGGATTTAAGGGGACTAGTTCTGCCGTTGAGTAATCTTTGGCATACAACCCAATGCTATAGGGAACAAGGGCGCTAGCGGTAACTAGTGAGACTTCCACCAAAACAGCAGCGCAACGTCGAGTAACCAGAGGAAGAGCGAGGTGTAGCCTTAGGGGCAACACAGTCGCCGTTCGGTTTTTGCCTGTTTTCACAGAAGGGCTAGCCATGCTCAAATCTCTCTTGAAAGATAGTCCGGAGTCCGAAGGCGGAAGTGGCTCGTCGATGATGCTAAGTCAGGCGAGACATTAATGATGGCGGCTTAGGGCGCAAAACCCACGGCGTCTTATACACCACAAGCGGCTAGTGCTTATCTAGGCGGCTGGGGAGCAATGACAAACTTGTATACCAAGTACAGTATGACTCCCAACACGCCCAGACTGAGCAGGGCAGCAACAAGCTGTAAAACGCTCCTTAACAAGGAAAAAGCGAGCGTTACCGCAATGATTGCCACCGCTACTTTAGCAAGGGTCGGTAGACTATTGAACCAGTTGACGACTTGATTTACCAACAATCGCAACGATGATTCATCATTCCTATGACGTTCGAGGGGTTGCCCCGGTTCAGTTTCTACCGATGACAGCCGCTTGTCGTTGTTTAGTTCCGCTTCGATTTCTTGGAGTCGGCGCTCCGTGTTTTGATTATCTTGAGGATTCATGGCTTGAATTTTATGTATATAGATCGGGCGCGATCGCTCTTTTTAAACAATAGAGCCGCTACATAATAGGTTGGTGTGATTGTAGCGAACAAGATTCCTGAGAATGAACATATTACTGGAAAAAATTGCTCAACTGCCCACTGCTTTATCGAAAATTTTGGGTTTAAGACCCCGTGCTTCCAGCACGGCTTTACAGAGAACGCAGTACAATGTAAGTCATGACGCCAAAAGCCTACCGATATCGTTTTTACCCAACCGAGGAACAAGAACAACTCTTGCGCCGCACGTTGGGCTGCGTGAGGTTGGTCTATAACAAAGCACTGCACACTCGCACAGAAGCTTGGTACGAACATCAAACGCGAATTGACTACAAGCAGACTTCTGGAAGGTTGACCGAATGGAAGAAACAAGAAGATCTGCAATTTCTTAATGAAGTAAGTAGCGTGCCGTTGCAGCAAGGCTTGAGAAACCTGCAAAAAGCGTTTGCCAACTTTTGGGCAGGTCGCAGCAAATATCCCAATTTCAAAAAGAAGCGAAGTGGCGGCAGCGCTGAATTCACCCGTGCAGCGTTCAAGTGGAAAGACGGACAACTGTGGTTGGCAAAGTGCAATGAATCTCTGCCAATTCGCTGGAGTAGAACTCTCAGAGCCGGTTGCGAACCGTCTACGGTGACGGTGCGACTGGATGCATCGGGACGCTGGTTCGTCTCGTTGTTGGTTGACGAAGCAATTGAATTCTTGCCTCAAATTGATAAGGCGATAGGAATTGACGCGGGAATCACCTCACTGATTTGCACCAGCGACGGCGAGAAGATTGCTAACCCCAAGCACTTTAAACGTCTTCGATACAAGTTGAGAAGAGCTACAAAAGCTTTGTCTGGTAAAGTCAAAGGCTCTAATAATCGAGAGAAGGCGAGGCGCGAAGTAGCTCGGATTCACGCCAAAATTGCCGACGCTCGAACAGATTTCCTTCACAAGCTGACCACTCGATTGGTACGCGAAAACCAAACGATTGCTGTCGAGGATTTAGCTGTGAAGACTATGCTGAAGAACCGTAAATTGGCTCAAGCGATTGCTGACGCTTCTTGGGCTGAGTTAGTTCGACAGTTGGAATACAAGTGCCAGTGGTACGGTCGGACACTGGTGAAGATTGACCGTTGGTTTCCCAGTTCTAAGCGCTGTGGGCATTGCGGTCACGTTGTCGATAAATTGCCGCTTGATGTTCGGGAGTGGGACTGCCCAGAATGTGGGACACACCACGACCGAGATATCAACGCCGCACAAAATATTCTCGCCGCAGGACTTGCGGTGAACGTCTGTGGATCGAGTGTAAGACCTGATAGGCATGAGCCTAAAGGGCGACTGAGCAAAACCCGTAAGGGAAAGAAGCAGAAACCTAAGTCGTGAGCCTTAGGAATCACCGTGCGTTCACGCCGGTGAGGAGGTCAAAAGTGACAGTTGGGAAATAGGTACATTGACTGACACAATCCGTCTGTAGTTTAGGACACTAGTAGTGTAAGAGGACTTAACGACACAAAGGTCAGGGGATGACAAATGAAAACCTTTAAATCTTGGATGGTTATTCCCACCGCCTTAGCAATGCTCTTGACTAGTGCAGGTGTAACCCGCAGTGAAACCCTACAAATTACACCTGGGTTTGAACCCGATCCCCTAGTGGTTAATGGCACCTCAGGTGGAACGCGAACCACTAAAAGTTGCGGTCAAGTTGGGACAACCCCCAACCATGTTCTGCAATTGAACTCGGATGTTAATTACTTACGCCTCAGATTGCAAAGCAGCGGGCAACCCACGCTTTTGATTGAAGAGTCAAACGGTAAAAGCTCCTGTGTACCAGCAGACAGCTTCTCCGCAGGTGTGATTGAATCACCTGGATATTGGCAAAAAGGCAGTTACTCCATCTATATTGGCGATCTCGCTGGAGGTCAGCACGACTATACCCTCTCAATCAGCAGAAGCCGTAACTGATAGTAGGGGCACGGGCTTCCCATGCCCTTACAGTCGAATATTAGGTTTACTCAAGAATAAACGTAGGGTGTGAAATGCCCGCGATAAAGCTTGAAATTTAGATGCAAAGCTGTTTCTGGGTAACGCCCGCCTTACAACTAGGTTGGGTTTATTTAAGCACACCTTCTGATTAGACAACATTCAGCCTGCTTTCTAGCCAGTAGGTGGTCATCAGACCTTTACCTTTAATATCAATCGTCCCTCGCTTTTTGAACTGATATTGCAGCTTCAAGCGATTGTAGACTGTCTCTGTGACCTGAATGGCTCCAGCTTCTCCTTGGGACTCCATGCGATTAGCGATGTTAACCGTATCGCCCCAGAGATCGTAGCTAAACTTGCGAGTGCCAATCACCCCCGCCACAACAGAGCCAGTGTGAATGCCAATGCGGAGTTCGATCGGTTGGCGATCGGGGGTGTGGAAGCGTTTGATTTCTTGCAATATATCTAGCCCCATGTTGGCGATCGCTTCGACACCATCAGGCTTGGGTTGGGGTAAGCCGCCCACTACCATGTAAGCATCCCCAATAGTTTTAATCTTCTCCAACCCATACCAATCTGCCAGTTCATCAAAGGCAGAAAAGATATTGTTGAGAAGCTCAACCAGTTCAGTCGGTGAAGTATGGGTAGAGAGGGCGGTGAAGTTGACAATGTCAGCAAATAGCACGGTCACTTCCGTAAAACTATCAGCAATGGTATTTTGTCGCCGCTTCAGTCGCTCGGCAATCGGTTGGGGCAGGATGTTGAGGAGTAATCGCTCAGCCATCAGCCGCTGCCGTCGCAACTCTTCCTCCGTAGCCTTCCGTTCAGCAATTTCTGCGTGCAGTCGCTGGTTCAACTCGTGCAATTGCCCTTGGATCAAATCCCCATGCTCAGTTGTGGTTTGCAGGGCAATTTCCAGATCGCTATTGGCTTGTTGCAACTGTTGAATCTCTTGACGGAGACATTCCATCTCGACCAGGAGTTTAGCTTCTCGACTTTCGGTTGACACTGTCTCTGTCATGTCTCAATTATGAGAACTCTAATTTCAGGCTTGGCATCAAGCGTTGCAAGTTCTTCAAGGACTTTGTTTGCCAAAGAATTTTGTCTGAGCCTTGCAGCACCATTTGCACATTGCCCCGCTGGCGCACCTTAACCACGAACATCGACAGCATACTGATACCGGAACTGTTCAGAAATTCTAGTTCGCAAAAATCCAGGCGGCAACTGGAAGACTGCTCAACGGTACTCAGCAGCAACTCCATAATCGGTTGGTATCCATCCATTCCATTCAAACGCAAAAAGCCCTGAAAGAAAATGGTTGAAGAGTCTGGTTCGCGCCAAACACGGTAATCGTCAGTCTTAATCTCCACCGCTCAAACACCTCGTGTCATCAATTCCTTATAAGTATTTCCGCCCTAATGGGGCAAGGGGGCAAACATTACCAAGCCGTAAAGTCAGCGTGCGGTAGTTGACTCCATTACCTAGAGATCTAAATGCACCATTACAGTCACCCGAATCAACTCTGGGTTGTGCGGGATGAGCTGGAATTTCCAACCAAATCGAGCTGAGTAGTCATTCATCATCGTCAAAAGACCCATGTTGGAACTGCCTGTCCCCAAGGTTGTCCCCAAAGCTGTTAGTTCTAGCTGGCGGGTATACAACTCCTCCAAGTCGGAATTGAGCAGTTCCTGAATGAAGTCTTGATATTTCTCGATAGCGAGCTGATTGGCGTAGTTAGTCACCTGAAAAATGATTTCTCGCTCATAAAGGTGCAAGGTGATACTAATGGGCCGGTTAGCGGAGGGATCGCTGTATTTAACGGCATTCTCTAATAGTTCATTGGCAATGTAGCTTACTGTTGCTTTGACAGTATCCTTCCGGCTAATCTTACTATCCGGGAGCTCATCACCAGGAAAGAAGGCGGCGAAGTAGTCTCCTAAAAAGTCGGCAGATAGCCCATAGTTGCCCCACCGACGCTTGCGAGCAGCAGCCGAATTGGGAGAAAAATTGAGCGCCAGATATTCTTCACTAGCTGGGACTTCATCAAGAAATGCGCCAAACGTCTGAACGGTGGTGGCTTGGGTCATAGGTGCCTTGAGTCCGACAAAGTTGAACTATAAAGTTAAAGTGCCCAGTATTTGGCGCAATTTAACAGTGCTGCCTGTTAGTAGTATTCACTACTAGTATTATTTACTACTGGCTGCGGCTCATTCAGTAATGATTTGATGAACAATGCGATTTCTACCCTGTTGCTTGGCGAGATAAAGGCAGCGATCGGCTTCTGCAATTAGACTATTTGGCGATCGCTCCTCCCTAGGAATCGCCCAAGCCACCCCCATACTCACGCTTACGCAGGGATTTATCCTAGAGCCGAGGTGAGGAATCTGAAGTTTGGCGATCGCTGATTGTATTTGCTCTGCTAATTCTAGGGCTTCTGCCTCTTCTGTCTGGGGTAAAATAACCGCAAACTCTTCCCCACCGTAGCGTGCCACCAGCGCTTGGGGACGATTGACGGCGGCACGAAGCACCCTAGCAACCTGTTGCAGGCAATTATCCCCTGCCGGATGCCCGTAAGTATCATTGTATTGCTTGAAGTAGTCAATATCACACAAAATGACAGCCAACGCGGCTTGCTCCCGTACCATTTGTTGCCACTGATAATTCAGATGTTCGTCAAATCCGCGCCGATTGGCAATCTGGGTTAAGCTATCGGAGCTAGCCAGCAAAGTGCTTTCATTAAATTTCTGGTGCCATTGCGTATCTACCGCGTCACCATGCTCCCGGATCGTCTGAAGGATAATGGCGAGGTCATCTCGTTCTCTAGATATGATATCCAGCAGGGCTTTTAGCATGGCTTCGGCTCGCTGGCGTTCCACGACTTCTGCTTGCAGCTTGACGTTCGTTTCGTAGAGTTGAGCTTCAATCAAGTCACCATGTTCGGCTGTGGTGGATAGTGCCACCTGCAAGTCATGCCCATCCCGCTTCAGGCGTTCAATTTCTGCGTGGAGTTGAGCAATCTCTGCTAAAAGCTGGCTTTCTTGATTCTCTAGCCCAATACCCTCTGTCATAGATTTAGCGAGATCTAAAACTGTTATGCTCCCCAAGGAATAACACCCACGCCCTCGACAGGATGAGTATAGAGTGCCTTTTTTTACTTTAGCCGAATGGGTGGGGAAAACTTGTAAGCTGTCACACATCTAATTTTCTGATGGGGTGATGTTAGCGATTCGGGGCTTAGCCCGGAGATAGCGATGGGGAGATAGTTTGAGAGGTTTTTAAAGAATATTGTGAAGGTAATTTGTGGAACAAGCTTAGAAAGAGACTGCCTCTGAATTTGCGTCAACCTTGATGGTGATTTTTCTGCCAGCGAGTACCACTAAGAAACAAACCCGATTAATTATTGCCAAATTAATATTTGTCCCTATGTGTGTCAACTTCTCGCTCAATTGGGCATACTAAACCGGAACAATCCACTCGTTATCCTCAAGGTTCTCAAGCGCACCGCAGAAGCCCTCTGGAAAACGATGCCGTCTCGTCCGTTATACCGATGAAAGTTGCAATTATTGGTTCTGGAGTTTCTGGACTCCTGGTTGCCTATCACCTGAGTCAGGCGGGGAAAGATGTAACCATCTTTGAAAAAAGCGATCGCATTGGTGGCTGCGCCCAAACTGTACAGGTGCGGATTAACCAAGACACCGTCCGCTGGGTTGACTTGGGGGTAAACGACTTCAACGCCGCTGCTTACAAACACATTGTCAAGATGCTTGACGCCCTCGGCGTGCCTTATAAGGATCTGGAAGATTCCACCGCCTTCAGCACATTAGATGGTTCCTACGCCTACACGATTGACCCTTTAAGTAATACGATGTCAAAATCGCTCAACGAAGAATATGAGCGATTTAAGCGAGAAGCCCCTCAAGATGTCTTGAACCCGCTGTACCAAAACTACTCAGTCGCTCGCTATTTGGAAGGCAAGGGGTATAGCCAAGATTTTGGTCGTTATAACCTATATCCCCGCATCAATGGCATGTATTTTGTGCATGACACCACTCCTGAAACCATGTCGTTTCGGGGAATTATGCACTACTACTCAATGCAAGAAGGATTCGGGGGCACGCCGGAACGCAAGTATTTTGTTGGCGGTAGCAGCCGATGGATTGAGGCATTAGCTCAAAAGGTGCAGTTCCTGGGCACAAAAATTTACACGAATGTCTCAGCAAAGGTTTTTGCGGATTCTCATGGCGTTACGATTCATACCCCCGATGGCGACGAACACTACGATGCCGTGGTGATGGCGTGTCATGCAACAACGGCTCTGCGTGTCATCCAACAGGGGATTACTCAGGATATGGTCAAAGTTTTGGGGGCATTTCACTATTGCAATAGTGTAGCGATCGCCCATACCTACACCCCCCTATTGCCTCCGGATGTGAACTCATGGCGCACGTATAATATCCTGATTCACGATCGCTTTGCCCAATTGCGTCCTTACACCATTTCCTACGTCTGTAATCGCCACCAAAATGATGCTGCCGAACCAGCTTACAACTACTTTGAAACGCCTAAGTTTTTCGTCACGCTGAATCCATCAATCGCGATTCCCGATCGATATGTTTTGCACACAACAGATGGGAAGCCAGCGATCGCCCATTTCCCCCACAACGTCGTCAGTTTGGCTACGATTGCTGCCCAGGCAAAGTTGCCCGAAGTGCAGGGGCAAAACAGCATTTACTTCACTGGTGGCTGGACAAAAGGAGCAGGTTTGCACGAAGAGTGTTGGCACTCCGCTCAGAATATAGCTAACCTGATTCTGGGAATCAATGTCGAGGATGAACATTCCTACAACACAGCAGCCGATGCATCTCAATATGCGCCTAAATACCTGCGTGATGTTGTGTGCCAGTAAAAATTTGGGAGTCTACCTGAAGCAGAGGTAAGTTGCAAGTTGACTCAATTTACCCACCGACAATCTACACACCGACAATAACAAGGAAAACAACAATGGCAACAATTCGCAATGGCGTAAACCTCGACAATATTCAGCAATTAGTTGAAGCCGTTAAAGAAGATGCTGAAGTGGCGAAGGTCAAATTCGTCGCCAATTCTACCTGGAAGCAGGGGACGAAAACGGAAGTGACGATCGCCGATTGGTATTCCGGTGGACAAAATGCAGCGCGTGAAGGTCGTGAATTTAAAATTGCGATCGATGAACCCGCCCAATTAGGCGGCGCAGACGAAGCACCTAATCCGGCTGAAGTGCTGGCTGCGGGTCTTTGTGGTTGCATTACAGCCGGAATTGCCACGAATGCCGCGCTGTTTGGCACGGATGTCGAACAAATTGAAGTGACGGTGGAAGTAGATTTTGATATTCGGGGTCTTCTTGGTTTAGAGAGAGACGTTCCTAGCCAAGCACTTAATATCAATTATTCGGTCAATCTCAAAGGCCCGGGAGATAGCGAAAAACTGATTAAGTCTAAGGAAGTCATTGACGGCAAATCTCCGGTTAAAAACACGCTGGCAAATCCTGTTTCGGTCACAACCAGCGTCAACATTCTTGAAGATCAATTAGACGCTGTTGTTGCGGGTTAATTAATTTAAACCATTCCGTGTCACAAGAGCGAAAGTGCGCTTCAGCAAAGCTTTAACCCTCACTTCTAGGGCTTGTTTTCACTTCTTCCTCGTCAGATTCACATCCCCCTTTTTAAGGGAACTCCGGTTCCCCCCTTCTTTAAGGGGGGCTAGGGGGGATCTCCGAGGTGAGAAAACACACCTAGCCCCTTTCTCTACTTGGGAGAAGGGGTTAAGAAATGAGGGCGATCGCCAGAAGCTTTATAAAAGCATTTTTACCTTAAGTTGAAGCCAATAGCCTTGTACTTGCCTAATAGGGTTTGGGGCAGCCATAAGCGTTGCCCCTACAACACCTGCAGTTAGAGTTGTCGCGCTAGTAAGATTTAATGGCAACCAAAGTCGGGATTGGACATAGCGAAAAAACAGACTCCTATGAAGCGGGATTAGAAGCAACCCGCATGGCACTGACTGAAGCGGGCAGTCAGGATGTTCAGTTAGCCATGATTTTCTCGACCTCTCGCTATGACCCGAAGCTGATTCAAGCAGCAGTGCGATCGCTTCTCGGTGTCACTCCTCGCATCGTTGGCGGCTATGCTGTCGGCATCATTACCCGCGATTTGCTTGCCTATGATGGCTACCAGCTGGGAATTGCTGTTTTTGCATCCGACTCCGTAGCGATTGATTTATTCATTGAATCCGGCTTAACAGAGGATGAATATAAGGTTGGAGTTGCCTTGGGGAATCAAATCAAAGGCAAAAGCTACTCTAGCGATCCCAATGTTTTGTTGCTCTATGACTCTGTGAATCGGCTGGGAAAAGGATTGCGGCTTAACATGGCGACTCCTCTGCTAGAAGGGATGCAAGCGGCACTCAATCCTCTACCAAACCTGGCTGGTGCTGGATTGGTTGGGGATATGCAGTGCCGAGAATCGTTTCAATGGTTTGACGATCGCATCGCTCAACATTCAGCGATCGCTTTAGTATTGTCGGGCAAAATCCAGATGGACACGGCGATCATGCATGGTTGTCGTCCTGCCAGTAGTTACTACACGATTACCAAGACTGATGGGCCTGTTGTGCTGGAAATTGAGGGTAGACCCGCCCTTGATGTGATTGCCGACCTGCTGGGGCCAGAATCGGGGAAAACCTGGAGAGATTACAGTTTCTTCGTGACGCTAGGCGTGAACAAAGGGGAAAAGTGGGGCTATTTTAACGAAGATGAATATGCCAACCGCCTCTGTATGCGGGTGGATAAAGACCGGAAGGGGTTGGTGATGTTTGAACCTGACCTGAAGCCCGGATCGGAAATCCAGTTAATGTACCGCAGTATGGATTTTAAGTATATTGCTCGCAAAGCTGAAGCTTTGTTAGAACGGATCGAAGCCCAAGGAAGACGACCTATTTTTGCTTTTTATATTGATTGTGCAGGTCGGGCTGCGGCTTATTCCGGGTTGGATGAGGAAGAGGCTACCGAAGTGCAAAAAGCGATCGCTTCGAGAATGCCACTTCTAGGAATCTATGCAGGCGTGGAAATTGGCAAAGTTAGGCAGGATGTTCAGGCGCTGGACTGGACTGGCGTGTTGTGTGTGTTTAGCGAGTAAAGTTCTATGGTTGACGTCAGCAGAGCAACGGAAATCCAGACATCCAGCAAATTACCGCCAGCAGAACTTGAGCTGGCAATGAACTATTACAAGCGGCAAGTTGATGAGTTAGCGGGATTAAATGTCAAGGCAGACTCGATCCTCTCTGTAATGAAACATCAACTGCGCCAACAGAAGCAGGGATTCTCTCTACTATCGGTATTGCAGCAGTCCATCGGCACTCAGATGGAGCAATCGGAGATCTTTACTCGCACCATCAAGGCAATCAATACTACGCTCAACATGGATGGCACCATTGTCTTTACAGCAGGGACAGATGGTCTATTTCAACCCAGTTATTGGCTGGGAGTTGATGGGACTTCAAGCCAAGGGTTTGAATCACTCAAAATTGATTTTCAACCGCATTTAACGGCGGCAAGCGATTATTTATTGGTGAATCGCCAGACGGAAAAAACCGAGTTTATTGCCTCTGTCAAAGAAACGCTTAATATTCCTTATTTTGTTTGTCTACCGATTATTGTGAATGATGTGGCGATCGCCGTTCTGCTATCAGGCAGGCTGAAGGAAGTTCGACCGTTTTATCCGCCTTTGGATGAGGGAGATATTAATACATTTCAGGCGATCGCTGGATTTATTTCCGCATCCTTAACTAATTCTGAGCTTTACACCCAACGCAGACAGGCGGAGGAAGCCCTAAGACAACTGAATGAGGAGCTAGAAAACAGAGTACAGGAGCGCACGACTCAGTTAGCCCAGGCAAATCAGGAGATTACTGCCCTCAACGACCGCCTCAAAGCCGAAAACCTGCGGATGAGTGCTGAACTAGAAATCACTCGCCAACTCCAGCAAATGATTCTACCCAAGGAGCAAGAACTCGATCAAATTCCTAAACTTGACATTGCTGGGTTTATGGAACCTGCCGATGAAGTGGGTGGAGACTACTACGATGTGCTGCAATACGATGGGCGGGTCAAAATTGGGATTGGCGATGTCACGGGGCACGGGCTAGAGAGTGGTGTAGTCATGCTGATGGCGCAGACGGCAGTGAGAACCTTGACCATTCATGGTGAAACAGATCCGCAGCGTTTTTTAAATACGATCAACCGTGTCATTCACGATAACGCCAGACGGATGAACTCTTACAAAAATATGACTCTCGCCCTGTTAGACTACCAACCCGGTTGCATCAGCCTAAGCGGACAGCATGAGGAAATGCTGGTGGTGCGGTCTGGTGGCGAGGTGGAATGTATTAGTACTGATGAGCTAGGCTTTCCCATTGGAATTGTAGACAACATTGCTGATTTTGTAGCACAAACCCAGATTCAGTTAAATCCTGGTGATGGTGTAGTGCTATACACCGATGGCATCACCGAGGCAGAGGGACTCAACAAAAATCTCTACGGCTTAGAACGGTTAATTGAGATTGTTGGACAGAACTGGCAATACTCGGCTAGCGAAATTACTCAAGCGGTGGTGGGGGATGTGCGATCGCATGTGGGTGAGGGTACGATTTACGATGACATAACCTTAGTTGTGTTCAAAGAGAACTAGGGTTGTGTCATCCCCTCAGCTTATTTTCCGCAGCCGCGCCAAAATTCTTCTCCGTACAATTTGCCGACTGACATGTGTTGTAAAGTCCCTCCTCAGCTTTCCCCTAAAGTGATGTCGGGATGGTGCAGTTACCCCTGTAGGCGATTGTAAAGTCCCTCCCTAGTTTCCCCTTAAAGTGACCGCACTTTTGGACATCAGCATCCTCAGAAGCTAGTCTAGACAGAGGAAACTACGTAAGTTCCCTAAAAAAGTAGCTTTTTATACTAAAGGAGAGAACATTGGTTCTTAGAAATTCCAGTAATTCACCAGAAAATAGAACGTCCGCCGAGGAATCCGCTGCGAGTGAAGCTCGTGTTATGTTTTCCGACTTAAAGGAGACAAACGCCGACCCAGGATATGACGAACCTGAATGTAACTGGACGCCAACAGGTGAGTCAGATCAAGACTGCGGTGAAGGCTTAAATTGTCCCCCTTGTGGTTAAAGGTGGTTAAAGAGCGATCGTCCCAAATCGCTCCTATACCTGCCACACTTTGAGTACATCATTACGGCTACCACTGACCACCACTTGTCCGTCAGGGGCAAAGGCTACCGCTAAAACCGCTTCGACATGACCCGTGAAGGTGTGAATGGCTTCACCCGTATGCAAGTCCCACACCCTCACAGTTTTGTCATTACTGCCACTGACAATCAACGTCCCATCTCGGCTAATGTCAACAGAGGTGACGCTGTCGCTATGACCTGTAAGGGTGTACTTTTCTTGACCCGTTGTTAAGTCCCAGACCTTCACAGTCTTGTCGATACTGCTGCTCGCCAGGGTTTGCCCGTCGGGACTAATCGCCACAGCCGTGACACTGCTACCATGTCCAGTCAAAGTGGTTTGGTTGCCTACGTGGATTGTGCCATCGGCACAGCCACTCACTAAAGTCTGACCATCGGGGCTAAGCGCCAGCCCGTAAACCCAGTCTGAGTACTTGACTAGTGTGGTTTCTTGCCCCGCGTGCCAATCCCACATTTTAACTGTGTTATCTTTGCTACCACTAAAAAGCCTCTGACCATCCGCGCTAAAGGTAAGCGCATAGACAGCATCCCCATGACCTGTAAGGGTGCGGATTTCTTGTCCTTTGTGCAAATCCCAAATCTTTATCGTCTTATCTAGACTGCCACTGGCTATCGTCTGTCCATCAGGACTGATGGCAATACAATGCACCCAATCGTCATGTCCTGTCAAAATGAGTTGTTCCGTGGCGGTGGCAAAATTCCACACCAGAACCGTCCTGTCAGCACCACCACTGACGATAAATTGACCGTCCGAGCTAATTTTTACAGAGTAGACAGAAGCACGGGGGAAAGATAGCCAAAGACCGATAATTTTTTTTTCTTCCATAAAACCTATTCGCTGATTTGCTGATGCGTTGGTCTTGAATATTTCTGTTAATCTATCTAAGCGGCAAAATCCAAAGGAAGGGAATGCATAGTGGTTTCGCAGCCTGGAGAAGGTGGAACACTTGGATGGAAACAAAGCGCGATCGCTCTTGGCAGTAACCTCGGCGATTCACAAACAATTTTGGAATCTGCCCTGAGAATTCTCGATCAAACCTCTGATATCACTTTACAAAAACAATCGAGTTGGTATCAAACTGCCCCAATTGGGCCACCACAACCCGATTACATCAATGGCTGTGCCCGATTGCACACCCGGCTGAGTCCTCAAGAATTGCTAGAAACGTTGCTGGCAACAGAAGCCCACTTTGGTCGTGTCCGTTCTCAACGTTGGGGCGCGAGAACAATTGACCTCGATTTGTTGCTATTTAATGACATTATCCTTGATACAGCAAAATTACAGATTCCTCACCCTCGGATGAGAGAACGCGCCTTTGTGCTAGTTCCTTTAGCCGAAATCGCCCCCGATTGGATCGATCCTGTTTCCGGAAAGGCGATCGCGCAACTATTACAAACGGTAGACTGTTCTGGAGTTCGCCGATTGTAGTTTGACATGCCACAAGGTAAAGAACCCCCACAATTTCTGAAACAACGCCTGGTCTACCAGGGTCGCAAATTTAGCTTTGAAGTCAACTCGCTGCGTCTACCCAACAATTCCGTTGGAGACTGGGAGTGCATCCGGCACCCCGGTGGCGCACTCGCCGTACCCGTGACACCCGAAGGCAAACTCGTCCTACTGCGGCAATATCGCTTTGCTGTACAGGGACGGCTGCTGGAATTCCCCGCTGGCACAGTAGAACCTCACGAAGCACCAGAAGAGACAATCCAACGAGAAATTGAAGAAGAAACAGGCTACCGTGCCCACAAATGGAAGAAATTAGGTGAATTTGCCCTCGCTCCCGGCTATTCCGATGAATTCATCTATGCCTTTCTCGCTCAAGATTTGGAAAAACTAGAGACACCCCCTAGCCTAGATGCGGACGAAGATTTAGAGACAGTTTTGATGACACCGCAGGAGTTAGAGGAAGCAATCTTAGCCGGTGAACCCGTGGATGCCAAAACCATTACCAGCTTCTTTTTGGCGCGTCCCTTTTTAGGAGCAGAAAACTGAGGGAGCGATCGCGACTGCTCAGTAATCTCTACAGCAAAGTCATCAGTAATACGGACAGCTTGTGCGGGAAAACCTGCTATTACAGCCGTGTAAAAACTGCTTTCTAGACCGTTGTTAATGCTGTTTTTGTAGGGTTAGCCTTGATTAACGAAAAAAAAATCCTACACCTTATACTTATCGAGATTCCAATAAAATAATATTCTTTCTGTCAATCGTAAAAATCCTTAATTTGTTACTAAAACTACCTCTGTCTCTTTACCAAGGATTTACCGAAATAATTCGTGAAGCGGAGATCTGAACGTCCCCTAATATCTCATCTTATTGTGTCTTAATAGCAACAGTCTCTGTCTTCTTATGAAGACAAACGGAGTTATCAATCGGATATGGGAATAGAACGGAGAAGAGGCAATAGAAACAATCAAGCGAGAAAAACCTAACCTTGTATTTTTGGATATGATGATGCCACGGATGAATGGCTTTGAAGTTTGCCATGCCGTCAAAAATAAATTAGGAATGCCGAATATTTACATCATCATCTTGACGGCTAAAGGTCAAGAATTTGACAAACAAAAAGGTAATGAAGCAGGTGCTGATTTGTATATGACTAAGCCTTTTGATCCTGATGAGATTGTGGAAAAAGCTATAAAATTTCTCAGTTTGTAATCCTAATAAAGAAAAATATTCTCAACTCATGCCCCTCATCTAGTATTTGTAGCGTCTAAGCTGGCAGAAGAAGCTCATTATTCCAAGCATGATTGCATGTCTGATCTGATTCTGTTCTGGCACCGCCGCGATTTGCGTATTTCAGATAACATGGGGCTGGCTGCTGCTAGGCAACAAAGCCAGAAAGTGGTGGGAGTCTTTTGTCTCGACCCCAATCTTCTAGAAGGGGACGACATTGCACCCGCTAGAGTGACTTATATGATCGGCTCTTTAGACGCGTTACAGCAGCGTTATGCAGCAGCGGGTAGCCAGCTATTGATTCTCCACGATCGCCCCAGCCAAGCGATTCCTGCTCTTGCTTCGGCACTGAATGCCCAAGCCGTCTTCTGGAACTGGGATGTCGAACCTTACGCCAAAGAACGCGACGAACAAGTAAAACTTACCTTGGAAGCTAAGGGTATTGCCGTCCAAAATAGCTGGGATCAGCTTTTGCACGCTCCTGGTGAGATTCTCACCAAATCCGCTGACGAACCCTACACCGTCTTTACCCCTTTCTGGAAACGTTGGAAAGACCTGCCCAAAGCTGAACCTGTCGAAACATTGAAAGATGCCGAAGGACTGACAAGGCTGGAAAAACAAACGGCTCAGGAAGCAGGGGCAATTGACCTACCCAGTGCGAAGGATTTGGGGTACGCCTGGGACAATGAACTGTTGATCCTACCCGGAGAAAAAGCAGCAGAGGAGGTTTTAGAAGAATTTTGCGATCGCGCGATTAACGATTACCAGGAACAGCGCAATTTTCCTGGTGTTGATGGCACCTCCAAACTCAGTGCTGCCAACAAATTCGGAACCATTGGTATCCGTACCGTTTGGGAGGCGTCAGTAAGAGCCTACAATCTCAGTCGCAGCGATGAAACTTGCAAAAACATTCAAGTTTGGCAGCAGGAACTGGCATGGCGAGAGTTTTACCAGCAGGCGATGTATTTCTTCCCCGACCTAGCAAATGGCCCCTATCGAGAGCCTTTCCAAGACTTTCCTTGGGAGAACGATCAAGAACTATTCCTCGCTTGGTGTGAAGGCAGAACGGGCTACCCAATCGTCGATGCTGCCATGCGTCAACTCAACACGATTGGCTGGATGCACAACCGTTGCCGGATGATTGTCGCGAGTTTCCTCACCAAAGACTTGCTAATTAACTGGCAACAGGGAGAAAAATACTTTATGCAGAAGCTCTACGACGGTGACCTTTCTGCTAATAATGGGGGCTGGCAGTGGAGTGCTTCTAGCGGTATGGACCCCAAGCCATTGCGAATTTTTAACCCTGCTAGCCAGGCGCAGAAATTCGATCCGGAGGGGGAATATATCCGGCAATGGCTACCAGAACTGAGTTCTGTGGAGACGGAATATTTGGTGACGGGAAAGATTCCTGAAGATGAACGCGACTACTGCGGCTATCCTGCGCCGATTGTCGATCACAAGCAGCAGCAGCGAGAGTTTAAGCGGCGTTATCAGCAAGTCAGGGGCGGTTGATTTTTTTAACGCCAAGGGACGCTAAGGAATTCTCGGCGTTCTGGGCTTTTAAAAAAAATCTTACGCGCTATACAACGACTGTATCCATTCCCACTCCTGGATCAACCCTTCTTTTAAGGACACTTGGGGTTGATAGCCAATCAATTTGTTGGCTTTGGAGACATCAGCCGCTGTGTGACGAGCGTCTCCCATTGATTGCTCAATGTAATTGCGCTGAATCGGATGCCCGACAATTTCTTCCATTGTGTTGAGAACATCCGCTAGCACGGCGCGGCTACCTCCGCCGATGTTGAAGATTTCGCCCACGGCGTCGGGTGCAGTTGCTGCGGCTAAGTTAGCGGCAACTGCATCACTGATAAAGGTAAAGTCTCGCGTTTGCTGTCCGTCACCATAAATGGGAATGGTTACACCCGCGATCGCGGCTTTAAAAAACTTGTGAAACGCCATATCCGGGCGTTGTCGGGGGCCATAAACGGTGAAGTAGCGCAACGCCGTAAAGGGAACACCAAAGTTTTGATGATAAAGCGTGCACAACCGTTCTGCGGCTAGCTTGGTAATTCCATAGGGAGAGACAGGTTGGGGGGGAATGCTTTCAGAGGTGGGAAGAGTTTCGGCATTCCCATACACCGAAGAGGTGGAAGCATACACTAACCGAGCCAGTTGTTTGGCATCCTTTGCCGCCTCCAGTAAGACCTGTGTGGCATTGATATTGCGCTCGGTATAAGCGCGGAAACCTCCTCCCCAACTGGCACGTACCCCCGCTTGTGCAGCTTGGTGATAGACGACTTCTACACCGTCTAAAAGTGCTTTCCAGTCGAGAGACTGAATATCCCCTTCAATCAACTCAAAGTTGGGATGAGCTTCAAAAATAGCAACATTCTTACGCTTCAAGGCAGGATCGTAGTAGTCGTTAAACTGATCGATACCAATTACCTTATGCCCTTGCTTCAACAGGGTTTCTGCCAAGTGAGAACCGATAAACCCCGCAGCACCAGTAACAATATTAATCGCCATAAGCTCAATTTTTTACAAGAAACTCAACAGGTCAGGTTTCCCGACAAAACAGGTGATGCACCTCTCTAGCGAGTGTCCCTGAGAATGTTTGGACAAGCTCGCGATCGCATTCAGGCGGCGAAGTCATACCATTTTTTCTTGAGGTGCTACCTATTCAATTAAGAAAACCAAGGGGATTCAACCCATGCCTCACTAAACTACATAGCCTCAAGAAAAAGACACAACTCAATTGCTCAACATCATGGCACATTCCCCGATCGGCTTTGCCCAACCGTTTTAGTCAATTGGCAATCCCGTGGCATAATGAAGGGCATTTGCTTAGCATTTTGAGGTGACGACTTGAGGGCAATGCATTCTACCTGAACCAGCAAAGGTAGAAATGGGTATTGAAAGGCTCATTACCAAAGAGCCGTGCGATCGCAACAATTCAGTCTTTATAAATGGCGTGAGGGTAACGTGAAGGTTTTGGTTATTGGTGGTGGGGGACGCGAACACGCCCTGGCTTGGAAACTATTGCAATCTCAAAATGTTCGGCAAGTAATTTGTATTCCTGGCAACGGTGGGACAGCCAAACTAGAGGGTTGCCAGAATCTTTCCTTACGAGTGGATGACTTTGAAGGTATTGGTCGTTTTGCCCTTGTCCACGGAATTTCTATGGCAGTTGTCGGGCCAGAACTGCCGCTAGCTTTGGGAATTACCGACTATCTGCGTCGCCAAAACGTGATGGTATTCGGCCCCACTCAAGTTGGTGCCCAGATCGAGTCGAGCAAGCATTGGGCAAAGATGTTGATGCAAGACGCGGGCATCCCCACCCCAGCTTGTGAGGTATTTACAGACGTTGACACAGCCCTTGACTACCTCCAGACTCAGGTCGCTCCAGTTGTGGTCAAAGCCGACGGTTTAGCAGCGGGAAAAGGTGTAACCGTTGCTAGCACAATTAGGGAGGCGCAAGCTGCTGTTGAGTCCCTGTTTAGAAATGGGATGCAGCCTGTGATCATTGAAGAGTGTGTTACGGGTCAAGAAGTGTCGGTTTTAGCCCTGACGGATGGCTTGACGGTGCGAGCCTTACTCCCCGCTCAAGACCATAAGCGAATTGGAGAAGGAGACACGGGGGAAAACACTGGGGGAATGGGAGTTTATGCCCCAGCCCCGATCGCCACCCCAGAATTGATGGCACGAATTGAGCAAGAGATTCTTCAGCCGACGGTGAATGCGCTGCGCCAACTAGGCATCGATTACCGGGGTGTCTTATATGCGGGATTGATGATCACACCGGAAGGAAATCCAACGGTTTTGGAATTTAACTGTCGCTTTGGCGATCCGGAAACTCAGGCAATTCTGCCGTTACTAGAGACGCCCTTAGAAGAGTTGTTGTTGGCTTGCGTGAAGCAGCGCTTGGCAAATCTTTCTCCGATCCGATGGAAACCGGGCGCATCGGTGTGCGTTGTCGTAGCGGCTGGCGGCTATCCAGGAACCTTCCGCCGAGGAGATGCGATTGAGGGCATTGAGCAAGCCGAAGAGCAAGGGGCGCACGTCTTTCATGCTGGCACTCAAATTAAGCAGCAAAAACTCGTCACCGATGGAGGTCGCGTACTCGGCGTGACGGCATTGGGAGAAAACTTTGATCAGGCGATCGCCAAAGCCTATCAAGCCACCCCATACATTCAGTTTGAGAATATGTACTATCGCCGAGATATCGGTCATCAAGTCGCCTCGGCGGGTACTTTACCTCAGTGAGTCCTAAGTCCTGAGTCCTGAGTCCTGAGTCCTGAGTCCTGAGTAGGGGAGAAAGTATGAAGGGTGAAGTATGAAGGGTGAAGGGTGAAGGGTGAAGGGTGAAGGGTGAAGGGTGAAGGGTGAAGGGTGAAGTATGAAATAGGCGATTGGAGTAATGGCTAATCGTTGTCAATTTTTCTCTCCCCTGCTCCCCTGCTCCCCTGCTCCCCCGCTCCCCTGCTCCCCTGCTCTCCTCACTCCGCTCCCCCAATCTGGATATCACGTACCCTTACTGGCACGCAGGCGTGGGTCATTTGGGCAATCTGGAGGGGTTCGCCTTTGCCGCAGATATTTGTGCCGCATTGTTCGCGTTCTGAGGCGGGCCCGATGGCGTCAACGCTGTTCCAGAAATCTGTGCTCATGGAGTGATAGGTTACGTCCTTGAGCATTCCCACGATTTTGCCGTTTTCGACTTTCCAGAAGGCATCGCCGCCAAACTGGAAGTTACGACGCTGTTGATCGATGGAGAAGCTGCCCACTCCGTCAATTAAAATGCCGTCTTCGGTATCGGCGATCATCTCTTCTAGGGTTGCCGTATGGCTTCCCCCGTCTGCTCCCGGTTCTAGTCCTAGGTTGGGGATGCGTACCATTGGCACGCTCGACCAGCTATCTGCAAAGGCGCAACCATTACTGCTGCTGCGACCGAGGCGATAGGCGGTTTCGCGATCGCACAAATAATCTACTAAAACTCCATCCTTGACAATATACCAGTCTTGTGCAGACACGCCTTCATCATCGTAGGCAAAGGTGCTGCGTCCTCCAGCTTGGGTGCGATCGCCTTTAAAATTTACCCACGGGGCAGCATATTGCAGCTTGCCCAATTTATCGGTCGTGGCAAAGCTGGTGCCTGCAAAGTTAGCCTCGTAGCCGTACACTCGATCCAGTTCGGTGGGATGTCCGACGGATTCGTGGATGGTGAGATAGAGATTAGTGGGTTTGAGAATTAGAGTGCTGCGGATGCCTTGAGGCCCTTTCGGGGCATGAACTTTGGCGATCGCCTCTTGAGCCACCCGTTCAACTTGAGCGAGCAAGTCAGTAGCATTAATATGCTCATAACCGATATTCAGCGGCGGACGTTCGTAGCTGCGGCTTTGGGCATCACCATTAGCGATCGCTGTACATCCAAAACCCGGATAACTGCGATAAATCGTCTGCTCAATCAAGGAACCTTCCGTAGAGGCGAAGGTTTTATCTTCTTGGGTAAACCGCAGGAACGAGAAGGCTTTTTTAATCCCGCGATCGCTGTAGCCTAAGAGTTGTTCGTTTAGCTGCAACAGCAATTGAGCCTTCTCGGTAATCGGTACAGTAAAAGGATCAATCTCAATCGGTGTAATGTATCGGTCTTGATACGCCGCAACGGGGGCTAACTGCACTTTCGTCTGTTGAGATAGGCGGCTACCCTGGGCAATCTCTACCGCTAAAGCAACGACTCGTTCAATCTCCGCCGACGTTTTCTGATAACTGGCGGCAAATCCCCAAGCTCCGTTGAGGAGTACCCTGACTCCAAACCCAGAACTGACATTATCTGACAATTGACTCAAAGAGCGATCGCGTGCCGTGAGATTTTGCGAACGGTAGGTACATAAACGGATATCTCCATACTCACAACCCGCACGTTTGATTAAGGCGATCGCCTGTTGAGCTAGATCAGTAGCAGTTAGCGCAGTAGCTTGTACCATCATGCTTTGGAGAAGGTCAGTAATCAACCCATTGTAGCGAGGGTTCCTGTAATACTTTCCCCTAACAGTTCAGTTGTTACAATCAATGCTTCTCTCTAAAACCGGAGCGAAAAATCCCCGCCCGGCGTGACTTTCCTACTCCACATCTCTACGGTCAAAAATCTCCTCAAAGCCACTCCCTATCTGTCCGCCCCTATGCAAAAGCCTAGACATACATCTGAGCATCGCCATCCTGTTTTAACCTCTCATCTCGGTCGTTCTGGTTCTCAAGCAATTCCGATTCATTGGGGAGAAGCTGACCCGATCAAACGTGGTGCAGTCGTTGGCACCTTGAGAAATCCTGCCCATCGCAACGTCATTGGCGCGCACTCTGGTGGCTATGCAGTTTATCGGGCGCTGGCGGTGGCGAGTGGAGCCTTACAGCCCAATCACCGCGCGGATTTGACTAATACAGCCCCGGTTGTCAATTTTGGCCCGCATCCGAGCTGGGCAGACCCCCATAAGATCGTTTCCTTCGATCCCTTTGGTGCCATCGTGGGAGACGCTTACTCGTCTTTGTATACCAAGGGATACGACATTCTCCCCACAATCGCGATTACAAAAGCCCATGTCAATATGCCAGAATTGCAAGACGCGGTGGCAAAAGGGCGCTTATCCGTAGATGGTCAAATCATCAAAAGCGGCGGCAGTTTAGTCGTCACTAAAGTGGCAATTGACCCCGTTTGGTATTTACCAGGTATTGCCCAACGTCTCAAGGTTGAAGAAAGCCATCTGCGCCGGATTCTCTGCCAACAAACCGGGGGAATGTTTCCGGAACTGATGACACGTTTTGATTTAAAAGTTTTCCTCCCTCCCATTGGCGGTATTAGCGTTTATCTAATTGGTGATATTTCCACAATTAGCGATCGCAACTACCCCCTAGCCGTGCGGGTACATGATGAGTGCAACGGTTCTGATGTCTTTGGTTCCGATATTTGCACTTGCCGTCCTTATTTAGCCCATGGCTTGGAAGTCTGCGCGCAAACGGCCCTTGCAGGCGGTGCAGGGGCGCTGATTTACTTTCGTAAAGAAGGTCGGGGATTAGGAGAAGTCACGAAGTTCCTGGTTTACAATGCCCGAAAACGTCAAGAAGGAGGCGATCGCGCGGCAGCCTATTTTACCCGCACGGAATGCGTTGCTGGCGTTCAAGATATGCGCGCCTACGAACTGATGCCGGATGTGTTGCATTGGCTAGGAATTACCCGTATCGATCGCTTTGTCTCCATGAGTGATATGAAGTACAACGCGATTATCAACTCTGGCATTGAGGTGATTGAGCGCGTACCGATTCCAGAAGAGTTGATTCCCCCGGATGCCCAAGTAGAAATTGCCGCCAAGCAAGCGGCGGGGTACTATACCAAAGGTGAAGTGCCGGATGAAGTTGCCCTCAAAGAGATTATAGGGCGGGGTTTGACAGAGTAGATATCAGTAATGAGCAGTTTTGAACAAGAAGCGATCGCTTATCTGCGTTCTCCAAAAGCTATACGCGATCGCTCTCAACAACTTTTTCATCTCGCTTGCGAAGACAAACTCCGCCACTTTCGTATCGATTTAACCCAACTCGACAAGTGTGCTGATTATGTCGTTCAGGTAACCCGCGACAACTACCCCGATTTAAACATCCCCTTTCACAGCCGCTGGCGTCACTTTGAAGTTGGCGTATCGCGTCTTGCAGAACTCAATCGCGACTTAGCCGCATTTCCCCCCCTAGAAAAAGCCCGAATTAAGTTTGATTTGGTAATTGTCAGTGTTTTACTCGATGCGGGTGCGGGTGCTGACTGGTACTACTACGAAGCAGAAACGGGACAAACCTTTCAGCGTTCCGAAGGATTAGCCGTTGCCAGTTTCCGCATGTTTAAGCAAGGGCTGTTCTCCAGCAACAAGTCTCAACCCTTACAAGCGGATGCAAAGAAATTGCAAAACTTGACTGCAACAACCCTAGCAGAAGCATTTCAGATAAATGAGGAAAATATGCTGCTAGGGCTAGAAGGGCGGTTGGAACTACTACAACGCTTAGGGAAAGTCCTGACTCAGCACCCGGAATTTTTTGGCACCAAAAATCCTCGCCCCGGTAACTTAGTTAACTACTTGCTAAATAACCCACACTCAGACTCTTCTACTCAAAACTTTCTACTCAGCACTCAAGACTCAGGACTCAGCACTCTCAAAGCAACTGATATACTACGTGCCACTTTAGAAGGATTTGGAGAAATTTGGCCAGGGCGAGAGGTGATTGCGACTACCAACTTAGGCGATGTCTGGCGACATCCAGCTTTACCCGGCGAGAATCCAGTCGATCAATATGTCCCCTTCCACAAACTTTCCCAGTGGCTAACCTACTCGCTCTTAGAACCTCTCCAGGAATTAGGAATAGAAATTACCGAGTTGGATGAGATGACAGGATTGCCAGAGTATCGTAACGGCGGCTTGTGTCTTGATATCGGGCTGTTACAGGCAAAACATTTGGCAATCTATCACCAGCGTCACTTACCTGGTTCAGAAGTCATTGTAGAGTGGCGATCGCTAACCGTTACTCTCCTAGACAAAATTGCTGACACCATTCGACAAAAATTAGGGATGAACCAAGCGGAATTACCCCTAGTGAAGATATTGCAAGGGGGAACCTGGAGTGCAGGACGACGCATCGCTGCTGAGTTAAGAACCGGAGGCGTACCTCCCATTGAGATCGAAAGTGATGGCACAGTATTTTGAGTAAAGTTCCTCTCATATTTCTCGCTCTAGTCGAAAGCTGAAAAGGTCGTTAGTTCAGGCTTTAGCTCAAATTACTATTTCAAATACAGCCTTTTTCCAGTAAATGGACTCGCTAGATTAGATAGGGGTAAGCTACTGTGCCAATCCCTTACAAAAATTTTGTTGAACTACGAAATGAAATGAAAAAATATTTACTAATATTAGTAATCTTTTTGCCGCTCCTAATTATCAGCATAAGGATTACTAATGCCCGCACCTTCGCACCTCTATCTGCATACCGTACCCTAGAATCAATTGCGGGAGCAGGCTTGTACAAAACCAAACTTCCTGAAGGTAATGAAGCCTATCTGCAAGTCATTGATTTACGGAAAATGCAAATCGATCAAATCATTGGCGAAATGGATGAATTAGGATTTTCTGAGGGTAAATATTATGGTGGATTTGATAGCTACTACAGCCCTCATTTTCAAATGAGCCTATTTTCTAATGTATGGGATGAATACAATCTGCTCTATGGCAAACAAGTATTCTCCATGATAAATTGCGCTTTTTTTGAAGAATATAAATCCAGTACGCAATTAGCATTTCCAGTCAAACTGAATGGTCAGGTTATTACAGCAGGAAGCAGCCCTTATGGCCCTGTTAATCAGCCAGCAGATAATTACTACAAAAATATACAACTAAAAGCTTTGGTTTGGGATGATAGCAGTGCCTATATTACTGATTACGATCCTGAATTGGGTTCTCCACTGAACCAGGCAAATGTCCGCAATGCGATCGTGAGCTATCGCTATAGCGACCACCCTGCTAAAGTAATTGGTAAAAATCAGGAAAATAAATATCATGTCATAGGAACATTAAACAAAGACGACGTTCCTGGCGATGAATTGCTCTTAATAATAACTGTCAATAAAGCTACTTTAGATAAAGCGGCTCAATTACTCCGAAAGCTGGGGGTAAGAGGGGATATTCTCACCGTAGACGGCGGTAGTTCTACATTCGTTACTAATCCCAGTACTGGTAGCTTACTCGTGCCGCAACCTGTCAATATAAAAGATAATCCTAACGCCAGTCATTTGCCCCATTACTTGGGATTTCGTCAAAAAGGAGACTCCCAAAAAACTCCCAAAATTGTTATCAACCAACCTCAGAATACTATCCCCATAAAACCAAAGTTTCCTTACCTCATTCTGTGGAGAGATAACCTAGCTGGTGATGTAAAAATTGAATTGTATCAAGGGTCAAAACGGGTTAAAGCGATCGCGTCTCGAACAGCCAGTGATGGTGTTTTTGAATGGACGCCAGACATGTCGATAGTACAGAACTCTGTTATCCGAGTGACGAGTTTAGAGCATAAAAAGGTTTCTGGGAGTCTGCGGTTAAATTAGTTCTCCCTATAGTCAAAGCCGATTCAAAATTCGGCGATCGCCTTTATAGAACGCGGTAGGATTAAATCAACCGCAAAAACACCAAAAGAAAACCAGGAATCTCTCAAAAACCACAAGTTCCAGGCGGGACGGTGGTTCCTGACCAAAAAGTGGTATCGCTAGTAGTAATAGTATTGGTCGGTAAAGTATTCTCTTCTACTTGTATCACGCCTCCGAAACTATCATCTAAGTAAAGACTGCCGATTGTGTTACTCAGGGGTTGCAGGCAAATATTACCAAAATCACTCGTTAGAGCTTCTGCATCATTGAAGCTACTACCTGTTATGGCATTTAATTGAACTTTAGCAAAGGTTCTAGCTGAATCAAAGGTGTTAACAGAGATTCCTGAAAAAGTATTATCAGCAATAGAATTTGACTCAATTACAACTCGCAGTTCAGCACTACCATTTGTATTTATATTAATACCGTTGAATCCATTTCTGGAAATTTCCGAATTATTGGAAATATTGACCGTTCCTTTGGATTCATCGGAAAGTACAAGATTTATGCCATTGTCCAAATTATCGGCAATTGTATTGTCACTGATATCAAAGGTTCCTTCAGCGCTGTTGGAAATTAAAACGTCAACGCCACTAAGTTGATTGTTACTAATTACATTACGAGTAATGTTAAAAGTTCCTTTACTGTCATCCGATAAAGTAAATTCAATTCCTGTAAGTTGATTGTCAGTAATCTGATTGTCAGCGATAGTAAATGTTCCTTGGGCATTAGCTTCTGATGCAACACTAATTCCCCTGGCTTGGTTGCTAGTAATTTGATTACTGGAAAAATTAAACGTTCCAGAAGCACTGTCAAACGCTTGAATTTCTACGCCGTCTGCGATACCAACTGTCCCTTGATTATCGGCGATGATGTTATTGGAAAGGGTAAAGTTGCCAGAGGCAGTGTTACGCAGTTCCAAATTAACGCCATCTCCATCATTTGCTGACCCACCATTGCCAGCGATTTGAGTATTGGTAAGTGTTAGCTCAACTTGACCGGAATTGTTGTTGAGGGTGAAGCCTTCTAAGGCGGAATTAGTAATAGAGTTATTAGCGATCGCCACTTCACCTGTAACTTCAGTTAAGGAGATTCCCTCAGCCGTAGAGTTAGCGATCGCATTATCCCGAATTTCAATATTGCTGATATTGCTTCCCGCGATACCAGCACCTGTAGTGGAAGCGATCGCAAATCCAGAAAGCGTTGTATCATTCCCCATTGTCACCGTTCCCGTTACCGCAGGTCGGGCAGTTGTATTAGACAATGGCAGTTCAATATTACCGAGTTCCACCGTATCGATCTTCTGCACAGCACCCGTTGATAATACCTGCACACCATCGGGAATTGTGAAGGCGGGAATTCCAGGATTTGTGCCTAATTGCACGTAAACAATCTCGCTGGCTTGTGCAACAGTCAATGCCTCAGCAACCGTTCCCGTAGGACTTTCAAACGTACCGTTTCCGGTTCCTATCCCCAAATTAACGTGCCGAAACGTCCAAGGTTGTCCCGTTGTCGGGTTCGTGACAAAAACTGTATCTTGCCTGTTGAAAGATTCTGACTCAATTTGCTCATCCACAACAATAGTCGCTTGCCGAGTAACAGATTCTCCCAAACGTGCCAAGACGGAATCTTCTCGGCGTATCCCTCGCGGACGCGTACCAGGGAAATTCGCCCCCACACTCAACACCAAATTAGTCCCAAACGTGTCATCGCTAGAAAGCGCAAGCCCCAGACGTAAAGTATCTGTAGGACGTGCTTCCAAACGCGTCCGCCAGCCCAAAATATCAGAACTCCCCGCCGCATCGTAGTAATAAAGTCCTGCATAGCCACGCAAATTACCTGTTTCACCAAGGGAGGCGATTTTTACCCCCGCTTCCAGATCAACTCCCGTCATCGCGGCTTCAAAGCGGCGGTTTATTTGCCCTTGTTGCGTTCTAGTCTGTGCTAAAAAATTTCCTTGGAAGAAAGGGTCGGATAATGCAAGGGTAGAAGAGACTGTCTCTGCGGCTAATTGGCGAGTATCCCCAACAGGGATGTAAGCATTCCCACGAAACTCCCAAACGTCCCCCAAGGTTTCTAATCCCAAACCCAGTTGATCAAAACTGCTGCTTCCCGTCTCGCGGGTGTCGTAGGAGATATAGCCGCCATAGATGCGGTTAGCGTTTGCACTGTAAAAGCGATGTCCCAGAATAATATTGCTGCTGAGGCGAGAGTTCTCCGTTGACAGCAACAGTCGCCCTTCCAAAAATGTGAGGTTACTACCGGGAGTTTGGAATAGGGGGAAAAAGCCTTCAATACTGCCAAAAGAACTTTCATAACCCACCCCTGCACCCGTGGTGAATTCTGCACCAATACGGGGGGAAATTCTCAAAGACGATGCATCGGGTATCTGGGTGGTGTTGGGAGGTTGAGCATTGGCGATCGCGCTAAAGGTTCCCAACAGCAGTAAGGTTGTGTAGAGGCATTGTATTGACTGTCTTACAGGCATTTTTTTGACACCAAAATTAAGGATTATTTGAGAATGGGGAATCCACTTTTATAGCCCCTTTTTCCTGTCCTGTTGTAGAGACGTTGCATGCAACGTCTCTACAGGGTTACTAACCCTCCTAAACACTCGTGAAAGTACCCGCCGCATTCGCAATCAAAGTAGAGGCATTCACCCCAGTCAAAATGGCAAGGGTTTGACCGTTGGTCGTATCCGTAATCCAGGTGTGGCTGCTTCTTTGAGTAATCGACAACTGCCCCAAGCTCAACCCTGCCGTTAAACCGATATAATCCTCACCCACCTTGAAGTCTCGGATCGTATCCGTCCCTTCACCGCGTGCGAAGACAAAGGTGTCGCGACCTTCACCGCCTGTGAGAATATCATTTCCCAAACCGCCCCAAAGCCTGTCATTACCCGCGTCGCCCCAGATTTGGTCATCTCCTACTTCGCCGTAGAGATTATCGTTGCCAGCACCGCCGTAGATGCGGTCATTACCTGTACCGCCATAAATCAGGTCATCGCCGCCAGTAAGAGAATTTTGACTATCGCCGAAGAGGATGTCGTTACCGTCGCCGCCGTAGAGTTGGTCATTGCCGAGTCCTCCGGAAATCGTGTCATGACCGCCAAAACCGTAGAGGCGATCGCCTCCAGCCGTTCCTACCAAAGTGTCGGTAAGATTAGTGCCGTTGATGATATTCAAGCTGTCGTTGTCAATGTTGGTAACAGCAACATCATCGGCATTAAGTCCGTTGTAGTTAAGGTCAGCACTAACAGCAGCAGCGGTGATGATTTTGTAAGCAATATTGCCATCCACCTCGGCATCATCTACCCCGGTTACAGTTACCGTCTGCGCTTGGTTCCAGTTAGCCGCAGTAAAGGTGAGTGAGGGAGTCGAAACCTTGCCTTCTGTGGTGTCAGAACTGCTTAACCCAACAGTGACGTTAGCAGTGGGTTGACTCGCGAGGACAACACTAAAGCTAGCTGTGCCACCAGCTTCTGTCGTGTTACCGCTGATGGCTGAAACCCTAATTCCTACAGTGTCATCATTGCTAATGATGCCCGTGGCAGTGCGGGTGCCGAGGTTGGCATTGGTTGCACTGTTTAGAGTAACGGTGAAGGTTTCGTTACTCTCAAACCTATTGTCTCCGTTGACGAGAACGGTAATTGTTTTGCTAGTTTCTCCAGCCGCGAACGTAAGAGTAGCATCGTTGTCAATATAGTCTTTGTCTGCTGTCGTTGCTGTGCTGTCGTTAGTACTGTAGTTGATAGTGATGGGAAGGATACTGGCTTGTGAAAGGCTGACAGTGTAGGTATAGGCAGTAGTGCCGCTGTTGGCTTCTTTTTGAGCGATCGTGGCTGGACTGAGGGAAACAGTAGGAAGTGGGTCATCATTGAGGATCGTACCGATAGCCTGGCTTTTAGCGATCGCGGCATTACTGGCATCACTCAGATAAACGAAGAATTTTTCATCACTTTCATTAACAGCATCGCCAACTATAGGTACTGAAATCGTCTTGGTCGTTTCACCAGGGACAAACGTAAGAGTGCCAGTAACTGCCGTGTAATCAGTTGGGTTGATGGCGGTATCGTTGGCGGTGGCGTAGTTTACCGTGACGGGTAAACCAGAAGCAGCGGATAAAGTAACCGTAAAGGTTGCAGTCTTACTATCACCAGTCCCTTCAGTGACAGTGACATCTCCACCAATAGAAAGACTGGGTAAAGTCTCGTTATCAGCAATGGTGACAGTCGCAAAATTGTTACTGCCAATGGTGTAGTTGCCAGGGGTGAGATTAAGCTTGAGGGTTTCTGCCCCTTCGTAAATCACGTCATCCGTCGGCGTTAGCGTCATATCTACAGACTCACTGCCATCAGGAATCGTAATTTTGAGGTTTGTACCGCTGCTAGTGAGGGTGTTGTTGCCAGTAAGGGTATAGTCGCTGGCACTGGCAGTACTAGCACCATCAATGGTCATGTAGACAATTAACTCGCCCAGCGTCCCATTGCGGCTGATGCGGAACGTGCCAGAATTTGCAATGGTTTCTGAGGCATCCGTATCTAGGGCGGTGATATTAACTGTTAGGGTATCGTTGTCAATGATGGTGCCGCTACCCTGACTATCAGCAATGGTGGCATTGCTGGGATTGGAGAGGTTGACAAAAAAGCCTTCATTGGCTTCATTGATCAAATCATCCGCGATCGCCACATTGATAGTTTGACTAGTAACGCCAGGAGCAAAGGTTAAGGTGCCGCTAGTGTTGGTATAGTCACTGCCAGCTTTAGCTGTGCCATCAGCCGTGGCGTAGCTAACGGTGATTGTTTGGCTGCTAGGGTTGGAAAGGGAAGCGGTGAAGACAGCATTAGTCGTGCCAGCGTCGCTTTCATTGAAGGAGACATCGCTAATACTAATGGTTGGTTGATTGTCATCATTGGCGATCGCTACCGTTGCTGTACCTGTAGTAATCGTAGAGTTGGCGGGAGGTGTCGTCAGATTAGGATTTGAGAGAGTGACGGTAATACTCTCATCCGGTTCATAGACTTTGTCACCTAAAACATCGACAGTAACTGTCTTGGTTGTCTCACCAGCAGCAAAGTTTAGGGTGCCGGAAGGGATAGTACCGCCACCAGTCACTTGAATATTGTTGTAGTCGATGCCGTTTGTCGCCGTTCCGCCGATGGCATAGTCTACGGTACTGGCTACACCAGTGCCGCCGCTACGGGTGACAGTGAAGGTAACGCTTTGAGTACCGCTATTGCCTTCAGTTAAAGTTGGGGTGGTGGTGTTAACGGCGTATTGAATTGGGTCATTGGCGACAATTGATACCGTAGCGTTGTTATTAGCCGTATTGATCGTGTAATCCTTACCTGCCGCCAAATTAAGGCGCAAGGTTTCGTCCCCCTCTGGCAGGGTATCGTCAACTGGGGTGAGGGTGACATCGACATAACTTTGCCCGTCGGGAATGACTACCGATAGACCACCGCTACTGAGGGTATAGTCACTGCTACTGGCGGTGCTGCGACCATCAATAGCAAGATTGACTGTGAGATTGCCTACTGTGCTACTGCGACTAATGCGGTAGGTGCCTGTATCCGTGATGGGTATTGTTTCTGCGGCAGTTGCATCTATTGCCGTAATACTGACAAGAGTCGTGACGGCTACCGCCTTGGAGAACTCTGAGGTATTGTTACTAGAATCGGTCGCCGTAGTACTAATAAAGTGACCCACAGGAACTGCCGTAGCGAAGTTAACCGAGAAGTTAGTATTGCCATTAGCATCAGTGGTTACACTAGTGAATCCGAGGAAAGTTTGACCTTCCCCATAGCCGGAGGAATCTAAGGTCGTGTTGGAGAAGAATTCCAGCCTGAAGGTGGTATTGGGAGTGCTATTGAAGGTGCCTGCAACAACTGTGTTGGTACCAATGGCAGTGACGGAGGTCAGTACCGGGAAGTTTTGGAGGTTGTTTGTCCCTGTATCACTGTCCCCAAAATCATTGGCGGTTACTTCATAAGTGTCTAGATCAATTCCTAAGCCAGTATTGGAGAAGATGGAATTACCTAAGATTGCATTACCAGTGCCCCTGGAGTAAGCAGCTATACCCCTGCTACTATAGGCAATCGTATTGCCAGCACCAGCGGCAGTCCCGCCAATAGTGTTATTACTTGCATCAGAGGAAATGGATAGACCATGTGTGGAATTTCCTAATGAACTGATGCCATCAACTTGCGTACCAATGTAGTTGCCGAGGATCTGGTTTCCTGTAGCCGTATTGCCACCAATGCTGATACCGTGGTTGTTGCCGGAAATAACGTTACGCGCCTCTGGTGCTGTCCCGCCAATTATGTTGTTGGGTGAAAAGCCGATATACACACCATTATGGGTGTTGCCTAGGTCAGCGGTTCCTGTAACATCAGTACCGATGTAGTTGCCTAGTATCCGATTCCCTGTGGTATTGCTGAAGACGATATCAACGCCGATATTGTTACCTGAAATAACATTACGCGAGCCTAGTGCTGTACCTCCAATTATGTTGTAAGACGCACCATAGACGATGCTCACCCCGGTGGCAGCGTTGCCCAGAATGGCGTTGCCAGCAGCATTGGTGCCGATGAAGTTGCCAAGGATCTGGTTTCCAGTGGCACCAGTGCCATTGATGCGGACACCATCGTAGTCGCCCCCTGAAATCACGTTACGCGACCCTGGTGCTGTCCCCCCGATAGTATTGTTGGAGGAATTGTCGATGTACACACCCATGAAGTAGTTGCCCCAGTCCAGAGTACCCGTGACATCGGTGCCGATGTAGTTGCCCTCAATGCGGTTGTTGCCCTTGGTTTGCAGTATAATACCGTTGTGGCTGAAACGATTGATTACCAGTCCCTTCACGATGCTGTTCCCAGCAGTGATGGTTAGACCGCTTACGCTTGACCCGGCACTGCTGCCATTAAGCTCAATAATGGGGGTGCCGGAGAATCCCGGCTGAGTGGTGCCGTCGATGACTACCGCGTCGGTGATGGTAGGTAGGGCGGAAAGAGGTGTGATAGTCTGGACACCACTGCCAATCTTGAAGCTGATGGTGTCGGTTCCAGTGAAAGCGTTGGCATTGATGATGGCTTGCCGCAGGGAACCTTCGCCGCTGTTGTTGGTATTGATAACTACGGTGTCATTTTGTTGGATAGTGACACTGGCGCTGTTTTGGGAAGAGGCGATCGCATATGCCCCATCCGCTACTAAATTAAGCTTTAAGGTTTCATCCGCCTCAGCGTGGATGTCGTTAATTGGGATGAGATTAATATCGACAAAACTTTGCCCAGCTTGAAGCGTGATGCTAGCTACTCCATTCAAGAAAGTAATGGGGTTGCCGTTGCTATCTTTCAAGATATAGTCAGCACTGCTGGCACTGCTGCTACCATCAATGGCAAGTTTTACGGTTAAAGTTCCCGTAGCATCCATGCGAGTAAGGCGATAAGTGCCGAGATTACCAACAACTTCCGTGGCGGTGTTATCTGTGGCAGTAATGCTGACTGTGGCAGAGGAGGATTCAAAGGCACCGATGTCTATTCTGCCGCCGGAAATGCGGTCAAACCCCGTGCCGCGTTGATCGGTAGTTAAATCGCCGCTGTAAGTGGGAGTGCCTGCATTGAGGGCGGGGCTGCCAGCGAGTAGGGCGTGAGTAAAGGTAGTACCGCCATTATTTTGTAAAGTTCCTAGTCCGGGGTTGGAGTTGACAATATCTGTACCCGTGCCAATCGTACTTGTATTACCTGTGGTGTCTCCGATTAGGTTGTTGGCATTGCCTGTAACATTACCGGAAACATCAGCGTGTTTGGTTCCGGCTGACTTGTCAATGTTCCCTGCAATGATGGTGTTTTTGACATTAATAGTGCCATAGCCATTGGTGAAAACACCACCGCCGTTACCAGTATTATCAGCATCAGCATCAGCCGTATTGTTAGTAATGGTGCTATTCAGGATTTCAGAGAAACCGCTGTTGTGAAGGATGCCGCCGCCGTTATTATTCGACAGATTGCCGCTGATCGTGCTGTTGACGATCGTACTGCCGCCACCATTGTGCCAAAAGCCACCACCGCCACCGTAGCTGTTGTTATTTGCTCGATTGCCGCTGATCGTGCTATTGCTGACGGTAGCGCTGCCACTGTTAGCGATACCGCCACCGAACTCATCAGCTCGATTGCTAATAATGGTGCTATTGGTGACGGTAAGAATGCTAGTGGCACTGCCACCAATGCCGCCACCAGTAACAATCGCATAATTGCCAGCGATAATGCTATTGGTGACGGTAATATTTCCTTCGTTGCGAATGCCTCCACCGACGTGAGCCGTATTGCTGGCGATTGTACTATTGGTGACAGTACTGGTGCCTGTATTCCAAATACCGCCCCCCGTAGCACCATTAGTCGTCGTGTTGCCACTAATGGTGCTATTTTGCACGGTAAGGGTGCCGTAGTTACCAATACCGCCGCCGCCAGTGATAGCACTCGATGCTGTGTTACCGCTGATGATGCTATTCTGCACGGTGAGAGTGCCCTTGTTCAGGATGCCACCGCCTTCAATCGTGGCACCATTAGCAATAGTCAACCCATCAATCTTGACCGTCTTCCCGCTATCAATAGTGAAGATGCCGTAGTTGCCTCCTATATTCCGGCGGACTGTTAAGTTGTTGGCACCCGTGCTGTTGATAATATTGACGCTATCGCTTAGGTTTGGCAGCACAGACGCTAAGTTAATGACTGCCCCATTTGCCAAATTGCTGAAGGTGATATCCTGAGTGCCAGCAAAGGCGTTGGAGTTGAGAATCGCTTGCCGCAAACTACCTTCGCCACTGTCGTTGGAGTTGATGACAGCAGTATCGTTGGCGAGGATAGTGACGGCGGCGGTGTTTTGAGTAGCAGAGAATAAGTACGCCGTATCCGCTGCTAAATTGAGCGTTAAGCTTTCATCCGCCTCAGCGTGGATGTCGTCAACTGGGGTGAGATTAATATCGACAAAACTTTGCCCAGCTTGCAGCGTGACGGTGGCAACCCCATTAGAAAAAGTAATGGTGTTGCCGTTGCTATCTTTCAAGATATAGTCGGCACTGCTGGCACTGCTGCTAGCATCAAGGGCAAGTTTTACGGTTAAAGTTCCCGTAGCATCCGTGCGAGAAATACGGTAAATCCCTAAATCGGTGGCAGGATTTGTTTCTTTGGCAGTGGCATCGAAGGCGGTGATACTGACAGTCGCTGCGGTGTTTATCCCAGTAACATTCAAGGTGACGGTAGCAGGGGCAGAGTTGGCTGTACCATCGCTAGCTTGGTAGGTGAATGTGTCGATGCCAACAAAATCGGATTTGGGCGTATATATGAAGGAGCCGTTGGAGTTGAACGTCAAGATGCCATTGCTAGGTGCTGTCACCAGCGAGGCATTCAGCGCTGCATTTTCTGGATCGGTGTCGTTAGTGAGAACGCCAGGAAGTTCACCATTGGGAGTGGCACGGTATCGAATTCTGCCACGAAGACTTTCGCTATAAGGGTCGCCGTCACCGTTTTCCCGGAATATGGAATCAAAACTGATAATCTCGGAGCCAGTGCCGTAGACGATTTGGTTAACACTAAACTCCCCAGTGAGTTGGTTATAACCCCGATGCTGACCTGATACATTTAGACCCGGCACAGTGGGCGCTTGGAATGGCCACCGGGTAGCACCTGTGTATGTACCTGGAGTCAGCAGTGCATCGCCCGGAGCAGCAAATTCAAGGTTCCACCCACCGGAAAAGTTGGGACTGTTAAACCTGATGTTGACACCGTTGTCGAAGTTGCGCGAAGCGGTGAAGGTGCCGTTAGCTAGGGTATAGCTGTAGTACTTCCCTTGTCCAATGTAGTTGCCTATGTCACTGTCAAGTACCAGCGACGTGACTGCCACAGCGGTTATGAGCGAGCTATTTGCAGCCACAGTGTAGGTGTCGCTGGCTGCTATGGGTGTGCCCAAAACTGAGGAATAGGCTTTTGTTGCCTTTGCCTGAAAAGCTAATTTTGCCTCAATTTCCCCTGTATTTACCTCTAAATCCCAGTCGCCGCCGAAAATCACGCTGCCTGTCAAGTTATTAGAAGCCGCGACATCAGCTGCTGTCAGTTGGCTCAACTTTTGTACAAAGGCTGCACCGTGCTCGCTAGATGCCACGTTACAACCATAGAGGAGAATATCGGCATCGGGAGTTAAAGCACTTGCCCACTGCTGCAATTGGTTGCTGTAAGCTGGCAGGTTGCCTGCATTCAGTTGAGTTGAACCCAATTGCAAACTGCCGGATGTACCGTGGGAGACAACGTGAACGCTGCTGATACCAGTGCGTCCTGCCAATGCTTCGGTAATTTGCGCTACTCCATCCCGCATTGAGTCGAGGATAACTACTTCTGTTCCCGGTTTGACCCCTGCTACAAGACTTTGGTAATCCTCAACCCTAGAGTCGATGAAAACGATCTCTTTATTTAATGCTTCCTTAGTGCGAGAAGTTGTTCTGGTCAAAGAGTCTCCACTGTTGGTGTTGTGAAAAAAACTGCTTGCATTTTGGTTAAGGGAGGAATTATTCCAAAGGTCTTTCACGATTAAATTTCCTTCAAACACTGAAGTTGGACATGAAAACCGAGGTGCGATGCCAGAACATCACCACACCACTTGCTATAGGATTGATAAGAATTACTGAATGTGAATTAATGGCTGCCAGCTTGGAGATATCAGGTTGCCAATCGCTGGTTTACTGACTTCAGCGGCTGCTTTTATAGAATTCCCCAAAATCTCTAATAACGAACATTTTTCGCTTTTCAGCTTTGATGCTTAGGCAGTTGAAAAACAGACTGCTTGGCTGCGATCGCAGTACCGAGTGCAGCCCTATTTCCCCTGTAGCCCTCAATCCCTCTCAACTTTAAATAATTTATTATCTACTACTTTTGAGGGGTGACAAAGAATTGTCTAGCTATTAATGCAATATTTACAGCAGCTTCACATTCGCTTTAAAGACATCAACGTCAAGAGAGTGCATCTAGTCACGGCTCTAGCCTAGATTGCCACGAAAGTAGAAGCCGCATTATTGATGAGAATGGCAGCATTAACCCCATTCAAGATTGCCAAAGTTTGGTTGTTGGTCGTATCCGTAATCCAGGTGTGGCTGCTTCTTTGAGTAATCGACAACTGCCCCAAGCTCAACCCTGCCGTTAAACCGATATAATCCTCAGCAACCTTGAAGTCTCGGATCGTATCCGTCCCTTCACCGCGTGCGAAGACAAAGGTGTCGCGACCTTCACCGCCTGTGAGGATGTCATTTCCCAAACCGCCCCCAAGCCTGTCATTACCCGCGTCGCCCCAGATTTGGTCATCTCCTACTTCGCCGTAGAGATTATCGTTGCCAGCACCGCCGTAGATGCGGTCATTACCTGTACCGCCATAAATCAGGTCATCGCCGCCAGTAAGAGAATTTTGACTATCGCCGAAGAGGATGTCGTTACCGTCGCCGCCATAAATTTGGTCATTGCCGAGTCCTCCAGAAATCGTGTCATGACCGCCGAATCCATTAATGCGATCGCGTTGAGCCGTACCGATTAGAGTTTCAGAAAGATTAGTGCCGTTGATGATATTAAAAACTTCTGTATCGTTATTAAGGTTGGTAACAGCAACATCATCGGCATTAAGTCCGTTGTAGTTAAGGTCAGCACTGACAGCAGCAGCGGTGATGATTTTGTAAGCAATATTGCCATCCACTTCGGCATCATCTACCCCGGTTACAGTTACCGTCTGCGCTTGGTTCCAGTTAGCCGCAGTAAAGGTGAGTGAGGGAGTCGAAACCTTGCCTTCTGTGGTGTCAGAACTGCTTAAGCCAAGAGTGACATTGGCGGTGGGTTGGCTATTGAGTTTGACACTAAATGTTGCAGTCCCTCCCGCTTCGGTGGTGTTACTGCTGATGGGGGAAATCGTAAAGCCAGCCGTATCATCATCTAGGATGGTGCCAACTGCTTGAGGATCGGCAATGTTGGCGTTGACGGCGTTGGAGAGGTTAACCAAAAAGGTTTCATTCGCCTCATCCACATTGTCACCGACGATGGGAACGGTAATGATTTGGCTGGTGACACCGGGGGCAAAAGTTAAAGTGCCAGCGTTGTTGGTATAGTCGTCCAAAGCGATCGCGCTACCGTTAGCAGTGGCATAATTGACTGCGATCGCTTGAGCGCTAGCATTAGAAAGACTAACGGTAAAGTTAGCTGATTTAGTGCCGCTATTGCCTTCGGTGACGGTGACATCGTTGATGCTGATAGTAGGTTGATTGTCATCGTTGACAACCGTTACCTGTGCGATAGCTGTAGCGATCGTAGAACTTGCTGGGGCATCTGTCAGATTAGGATTACTGAGAGTGACAGAAATATTTTTATCAAGTTCAAATGTTGTGTCACCCAAGACATCCAATGCAATCGTCTTTGTCGTCTCACCAGCAGCAAAATTAACAGTGCCAGAAACGGCAGTTCCCCCACCACTCACCAGAATATTGTTATAGTCGGTGCCAGAAGTAGCAGTCCCACCAATTGCATAATCAACGGTACTGGCTACGCCAATTCCGCCGCTGCGTGTGACAGTAAAGGTAACGGTTTGCTTACCAGTGTCACCTTCCTTTAAAGTTGGGGAAGCAGTGGTAATCGCGTATTGAATCGTGTCGTTGGATGCGATCGCTACCGTAGCATTATTCTTAGCAGTATCAATGGTGTAACCCGCACCCGTCACCAAGTTTAGCCGCAGCGTTTCCGCTAACTCTGGCAGAGTATCATCAACAGCAGTAAGAGTGACATTGACAAAACTCTCCCCATCCGGAATCACTACCGACAAACCACCGCTAGTGAGTATATAGTCATCCTCACTAGCACTGCTGCTACCATCCACAGCAAGATATACGGTCAAATCACCCGTTGTACCAGTCCGAGTAATTTGGTAAGTTCCAGTATTTGCGCCTGATTCTGCTGCATCAGCATCTGTCGCCTGGATGCTAACTGTCGGCGTTCTGGGGTTGACGGTAATTTGAAAGGTTTGCACTACTGAGGTATCGACACCACCGTTAGCAATGCCGCCGTTGTCCTTGACTTGGACTTCAATTGTCGCTGTAGTAGCTGTATCAATTGTTGCAGTAGTATAAGTAAGATTGCCTGTCAGCGGGTCAATTGTCGGTGGAGTGGTAAAAATACCAGGGTTGCTAGTGACGTTAACTATGTAACTATCGACACTTTGAGTTAATTCGCTTGCACCAGGATTGAAATTGCCTGCCCATTCAGTTACAGTTTGTAATCCAGAGCCTGCGATCGCATTTTGATTTCTCCCAGGTGTGAAACTGGGGGCATCGTTAACTGAGTTAATAACAATACTTGCTGTTTCAGTAGCAATACTGAAGGGAGACGCGCCGCCACTAGTCCCAGGATTTACATTAGTTGTACCGCTGGCGAGTCCGTCAGAGGCATCCCAAGCGCGGAAGGTAATGCCTGGGGTGATGCCGTTAAAGTCGGGACTGGGGACAAAACGAATGCGATCGCTTGTTGTAGCCTTTAGTACGGTAGCAGCCACAGCGGACACCACAAAGTTATTCCAGCTACTTTCGCCATTATTAGAATACTGCCAAGTGCCGTTGGTATTATCTACCCCAATTACAGCAATTCCTTCTACTGCACCTGCATCAGCATCACTGATGGGGTTGCCGCCAGCACCGCTAGCAATAATCTCAGAAACCAGAGTCCCATTGTTGCTGGCAAGGGCAACGTCTTCGTTAATTGCTGTTAGTGCCGGACTCCCGGTATTATTTAACACCGGAGCATCGTTGGCTGGGGTGACGGTAATCGGTATCGTCTTGATATTGTTAGTAACCGCACCATCGTTAGCTGTAATCTTGAGAGTGTCGCTACCATTAAAGTCTTGCTTGCCCCGGTATAGCAGTCCGTTAGTGGCGGCTAAGTTAGCGTTAATCTGGCTTTGGCTGCCTGTCAGGGTGACAGTTCCTGTGCCGTTACCATTGACTGTTAACCCAGAAGAGTTGACTGTCAAAGCACCATTGTTGACTTCTAGAGTGACGGTGATGGGACTGTTGCCAGCATCCACGTCAAATACGCTAACTCCTGTGATGGATAAATTCGTATCTTCAGCAACTGTTTGGGGGGCAAAGCTGCTGTTAGTTGTAACTGAAACCGCTGATAAATTTACTTTGGCGCTGGCAGAGGTAGTGTCATCGCCAAGAAAAATCAGGTTTGGGGTTTCGTAGGGATCGAGAAATCCAGTAGCGGTTGTATAGTCTCGCAGCTTACCGCTAAGGATGGTAGTGCCGCCTGTTGAGAGGGTATAAATATCGCCAAGAACTGTCAGCTGGTAGGGAATTAAACCTGTAGTGGTGTTGAAAGTAGCGCCTTCAGCATGGGTGAACAGCAGTTGGTTGTTGTTTGCTGAGGGATTTGTACTAGGGTTTGCCTGAGTTGTGCCATCTTCCTGCGCCCAGATTTCGTTATCCCAGAATCCTAATTCGATGCCTTTTTTGTCGCTGCTGAGAACTATGATGCTGAAACCAGCTCTATCAGCAATGCCATCGCCGTTTTTATCAGCGGTGCCGCTTGTCTTATGATCTTCTGAGAGGACTTGGGCGGTGAAGCTGACGGTGTAACCAGCAGCGCGGTCTAGGTTCGGCACGCTGTTAGCAAAGTAGCCAGCATACGTGTCTGGGTTGGCAGTGGTATCAAGGGTAGTCGCGCCACCGGAGGCACTTTGCGTTGCACCAGTGTTGAAGTAGCTAAATCCTTGAGTTCCAGGTGTCGTATTCAGCGAGCCATCGTATTTAATTACCGAAGCACCGATAATCGGGGCATCGTTGATAGCTGTAACGTTGATGGTTTCAGTAACAGCGGTGCTGGTGCCACCATCGCCATCGGTAACGACAAAGCGAACGGTGCGAGGAGTGGTGCTGGGGTTATCTGAGGCGTTCTGATAAGTGATGTTTTGCAGCAGTGCAGTAGCGGCGGTGGGTGTGGCGTTGGTGTTGAAGGTGACGACTAGGGGAGTGGTGCCAGTCCCACCTGTGAAGGTGCCGATTTGCACTCCGCCGTATTTGACTATTGCGCCATCCAGCCCAATTTGACCAACATCGTTACCTTGGTTGCGAATCGCTAAACGGTCAGATGCCGTGCCACCTGCGGTAAAATCTACTATCAGCTTCCCAGTGTCAAAGTTGAGGGAGTCGGTATCTGTGACAGTGGCGGTGCTATTAATGACGGTAGCAGCTGCATTTTCGGTGTAAGACACAGGTGCAACTGGGAGAGCAATTGCTGGAGCAATGTTGGTGTTGGCGATCGTGTGGCTTCCTAAACCATTGAAGGTGTCTTGGGCGAACCCATCCCATTGAGCGCTGGGATCAAATGGATCGAAAGGATTTGGATCTCCAGTTGTTACGTTACTCTTACGGCGCAGGGTGTTATTTTGGGTACTGGTAAGCCCACTACCCCACTCTGTGCCAGGGTCGTTGCCAATTTGACCAATCGAGTCAATGATGGTTGCACCCTTACGCAGCACAACCGCATCGTCCCCGTTGTACCAGCCATTAAAATTGTTGGTTTGATCGGCTTGACCCAGAATGCTAGGGGCAGCATTAGCTTGTGCTAAAACAAATACATCCTTATCTGCTACTATGCCGCTCAAGTTGATAGTTTGAGTCGGGCTAGTGCTACCGTTTGCATAAAAGTCTACGGCGTAACCTGCTGCGGTTAAGTTAATTGCCGCCCCAATGCCGTTATAAAATTCCAGAGCTTTGTTGTTGCTACTACCTTCAACATACTCTGAGATGAACAGATCGCTTGGCAGGACAGAAGTATAAGTTGCGATCGCTGATGCCCTAAACACCAGAGGTGCTTCAATCTTCCCTGTAGCTACTTCTAAATCCCAGTTACCACCTAAAGCTGCACTACCCGTCACGTCATTAGAAGCAGCAACATCAGCACCCGTCAGCTGACTAAGTTGTTGGACGAAAGCTGCCCCTGTTACTCCACCTACGACGTTGCAACCATACAGGAGAATATCTGCATCGGGTGTTAAAGCATTTGCCCATTGCTGCAAAGAGTTGGTGTATGCTTCGAGGTTGTTTGAGTTGACTTGGGTTGACCCCAATTGCAAATTTGCTTCGCCGCCGTGGGAGACTATATGAATGCTGGCGATGTCGCTGCGTCCCGCCAGTACTTCAGTAATTTGCGCTATTCCATCCTGTGCCGAGTTGAGAATAACTACCTCTGTTCCCGCTTTGACACCCGCCGCCAAACTTTCTTTATCCGCAACTGTGGCATCGATAAAAATAATCTCTTTGTTGGCGACGGTGGAAGTAACTTTGGTCATAGAATTGCTGGAGTCTTGACTGAGGTTGGCGTTCTGATCGAGGTCTTGCACGGTGAGGATTCCTTGTAGTTACTAGAAGCCATCAGAATTCGGGCGAGAATCCCTTCACATCGCGCCGCCAAATCACTTGCCAAAGTATTGATAAAAATTAGTAATTTTGGTAATGCACCCGCCACGAGTTGGTTAGGAGTAGGACGCAGATTGCATCGTTTAGGTGGCAAGGTAAGTGAGGGCGGATATTACTGTATTTTTCTTTACCCGCTTACATCAGGGGTTCCGCTCAGGCAGTGGTGTCTGCGATCGCGTAGAACTGTAAAGTCAGTATTTTTTAAGTATCCATCCCTCTCAATATAGATTTGTTTTTATTAATATAATCTATCTCTAGGGAGGTGCAGTACACCAAATAACGTGAATTAGAGAAACTTCTACAAAGCTTACAGTAGCCTTAATATTCATACCCAAATACTTAAACCCCTCTCCTCAAAGAAGAAGGGCTAATGTTTTTCCCCTTACCAATTCCGGGAAGGAGTTAGGAGTTACATACTAAATCATCCTCTGAGAAGGTTGCTGCCAGAATCGCCGAAAATTTGAGCGTTTCCTGACTCGCCATAGAGGAAATCATTTTGGCGTTTTATAAAACGAGGCTGGTGATTCCAACAGTTTCTAACACCATCCATCCAATAAATGCTGCATATAGTCCCAGCAGCAGCCAGCATTCCCCTTTACTCAGCGCTAAGTTTGTACGCAGCATAGCGAACAGGATAATCGTTGCCAGGGTGAGGACACCCATCATCGGTGCCGCCCTAGCAAAATTAATCGTCGAGGCACCAGCAATCAGGACGCCAGCCGGAATAGCAATCAGCAGGTCAAAAATATTGCTGCCCAGTACGTTGGCGAGGCTAATGATTCCCTTACCTTTACGGGCTGCTCTGATACTTACGAAGGCATCCGGTAAGCTAGTACCTGCTGCAATTACAGTAATACCCCATAAAAAACTCGGTGTGTTAAAGATATTTCCCAGCCCCAGCGCCGCTCGCACCAGTCCCTCCACCGCCGCTACAATCAGCACAAGACTGACCAGCAGGCGCAGCCATTCTTTACCTACCTTGATATCTTTAGGCGGAGGCTCATCGTTTTCCTGTTCTGCCATGTCTTGCTGCTGGAGGAACAGGTACACTCCATAGAGCGCGACAGGAATCAGGGCAATCGGTCGGGTCATTGTACCCTCCCACTGGCTACCTTCCACGGGGTTATAAATCAGCGAGAAGGCAAACGCTAACAACAACACAGTCACACTGGTAATGTAAAATTGGGCATCTTTGTAGACCAAGATGCGATCGGCAGCTAAGCGATCGCCCACTAGCCCAGAAATTCCGGGAATTACCAAAATATTGAAGATAGCTGAACCGACGATCGCCGATACACCCAGCTCAAACTCTCCATGAATTAGCGTAGCAATGACGGTGCTGGAGAGTTCCGGAAAGCTAGACCCAACGGCTTCAATCACAGCTCCTTGGACAATAGGAGGTAGTTGATAGTAAGATGCCAAACGCTCAGCAGACTTTTCCAGCATGAAGCTGCCTTGCCAAATTACAGCCGTTGATACCACAACCAGGCCGATGTATAAAAGTAGTTGCATCGCTTCCACTGCATAATCTAAACAAAGGAAAAAGGCAAAACAATTTTTTCCTTTTTGCTGTGCCTTTTTCCCTTAAATCCTCGCTCCTACAGGGCGATTTAGAGAGGAATCAGTGAAGAAAGCGAAAAAGGAAGCCAGCCGAACTTAGCGCCCAAAGCCAGGGCAAACAGAGCAAGAGCAAAAAGGAGCAATGCCCAATCCCCGAAATCGAACCCTCCCAGATTGGGTCGTTTGGTTTGGTAGCCTCGCATCGCCAGTGATGACATCAGTGTGGGGCCGCGCCTGAGAACCGCGAACAGAACCGGGAACGAGATTCTCAGGGAATTCCAAAGGAAGCGAAAGGGGCGCTTCAAGCTCAAATCGACGCCCTTGATCTTCATCGCATCAGCAATCCGGAATGCCTCGCCCAAGGTGACATACAAAAGTCGATACGACAATCCCACCGCAAAGGCAACCACTGGCGGGAAGTAAAGCCCTCGCATCCCATCGGTTAAGCTTTCGGCATCGATAGTCGATAACAAGCTAACACTGATAATAATCGCGGCTGTCCATGCCAAGATGAGGCGAAACTCGGCGGAGGCGGTTTCCACTAATGCGCCGAAGTTCCCCGCCAACAGTTCGCCACCAGCTGGGATGATGATCAGTGCCAGGAAGGTTGGGATGTGAATCGCCCAAAACATTAGCACCCATTTCCACGGAGTGTGAGCTGCCACAGCTAGGATTAGTCCCAAAATCGTCACCACCAGCATCCATTCCCAAGTTGGTGCCAGGAATATGTAAAAGAACAGCAAAATTAACAAAAAAATCTTGACACGCGGATCGCGATCGTGGATGACTGTATCGCGATCGCGGTAAAGAGTAGGTACACGAGAAGAAGTCATTAATGCCTCCTAACGACTGGATGAAAGGTTTGAGACAAGTTCATCGCACGATAATGCCTTCGTGCCATAGCGTTGAGCCAGTTGAGTAGTGCGCGGTGGGTACATATGCAGTTCACCGAGACGCTCCCAGTTATCCTCCGCGAATACCTCATGTAACGAACCTTGCATCAAGGCTCGTCCCCGCTCCAGAATCGTCACCGTATCGGCAACCTCAGCAACGAAATCTACATCGTTACTGACCAACAGCACGGCTTTGCCCTCTTCGGCAAACTGCCTAATCGTCTGCCTAATTTTGTGGCGAGATGATGCACCAAGACCAATGATTGGTTCGTCCAACAGGAGTACTTTAGGGTCTAGGGTGAGAGCTTCTGCAATGGTGACGAGTTTACGCTGTCCGTATGGCAGCAGGGTCGGATCGCGATCAAGCAGATCGTCATCAATTCCCACTAGCTTGCAGGCGTGCGATACCCGGTTTTCGATATGGTCATCGTCGTAGCATTTCTGCTTTGAGAACCAACTCGTTCTCTGATACTGGCGCTGCTGGAGGGGGAAAGCAATCTCCTCCTTAACGGTTCTTTCACTGATCGCATCGTCCGGGTTCTGAAAGACGGTTGCGACCTTCAATGCGAGGTCGCCGACTTCTGTATCCTTCGTAATTTCGTCATCACAGACCAAGACTTTGCCCTTGCTTGACTGCAATAACCCATTGACAAGCTTGATTGTTGTCGTCTTGCCTGCACCGCTGGCACCCATAAGCGCATGCACTTCGCCTGCACAAATCGTGATATTCAGGTCGTCAAGCACCTTGGTTTCGTCAGAGTAGCCGTAGGTTACATCCTCAATCCGGACGAGTGGCTGACTGAAATTATTTTCAGCCTGTACTTCCTTGTCGTTGCTTTCCTCGACATATTCGCGGAGTCCTACTGCACGGGCGATGGGATGACTGAACCTGAACCTATTCCCCTGCTCGTCACCATTGACAGCCCGCTTAGCTTGCTCGGCAACCCGATCAAAATCTTCTGGCGTGAGTGGCGAACCGGGGATACCCAAGGCACGGGCTGCACGCAGACTTAGCGTCGGCTCGATATCGGCACGAGAGAGAAGGTCATAATTGCTTAAAATTTCATCTGTTTTGCCTTGGGCAACGATTTTACCGTCAACGAGAACTAAGATGCGATCGACAACCTGCCGTAAGAAATGAGGGTCTCTCTCCACGATGATCGCAGTTTTTTTGCCGTCAGCCTGAGCCTTGATGACATTCCTAATCTTCTCCTGCCCTTCGGGATCGAGTTTGTCCGTCACGGTATCGAAGATCAGGATCGGCGGGTCCATTGCTAGTGTCGCTGCGACTGCTACTCTCTGTTGTTGACCCTGAGCAAGATCCCAAAGCTGCTTACCCTCCATGTCTTCATGGAGTCCAACCTGCCTCAAGATCTCGCGTGCCCGCTCCTTCGCCTCCTGTTCGGAAAAGCCTCTGTTCTCAAGCGGTGTCATCACCTCATCGAGAACCTTTAACTGCACAAGTTGTGACCCGAAGTTCTCGAACACCATCCCGACTTTTCCGGTATTCTCCATGCCGGAGTCTTCAGTACGCTTCTGATAAGCTACGGTGAGTTCGCCAGAGGTTTCCCCACCTATAACACTAGGCGCAACTCCAGCAATTGCCATACAAAGCGTTGTCTTCCCGGCTCCAATCGGGCCAATCAGACCAACAACTTCGTTCGGCTCAATCTCGAAGGAAACACCATCAATGGCTTTCTCCTCGAGTCCTGGATAGGTAAATGAAAAGTTTTTTGCGTGTATTATCGACATTCGTGACTCCTTTGCAACAAAAACAGGTCAACCAATGCAAGGATTCTGGATTGACCTCATAAATAAATTCCTCGTTCAAGCCGAAGTTTGAGCCTGTTGTCGCCTACGCTTTCGATACCGCTCTATGCCTTTAGGAGCAAAGCCCAAGTAGCGCTCGATCCGACCATAGAGGCGTGGCACGATAAAGATTGTTGGAATAGCACCCCCGATTAAGCCGTCGGTGATAGTATTTCCGATCGCGGCCCACACTGCCACATAAAAGGTTTCAGAGTCGAAGATAATAAATGACGTAGCTTCGATCGCCGCGTGCAGGAACCCGGCTAACAAGCAGGCGATAAAAATACGAACCTTGTTGAGCGGGTGATTGCCAATGACATAGGCTGAGGCGAAAAAACCTACCACGTAGCCAACAGCCCCGATTGGATCGTCAACTTCATAGCCTTCGAGCATATCCCGGAGGAATTCTCCTAGCATTGCTCCAACTGAGACAGCGAAAGCGGCGCATCCTGTTGGTACGACGGCAATGAGCGACATAGGGAGGAAAAAGGGTTTAAAGTCAATATCGACGGGAATTTCAGGGATTGCCTCTGTCAGCGTTAGCAGGATGAAAAAGCTCACCGAGCTAAGCACGCCAACTATTATCAACTTGGCTTTATAAGCGTTATTCATTTTCAAATGTCCTGTTTACTTTCTATTGGTGCCATCACACAGCTTCCAAATCCCGAAGTGTGTTGCTTTGTTAGTTTCCAGGCTTTTATCTAGTGAACCGATTGTGCTTAAAAAAGCTCTCTGAGCAATAGCAAATCGGCTCCGACTTGATACAGAGCTAAGTTGAAGTTAATTTCAAAACTGAATTATTTTTTAAGAATCCGTTGAAGGGGTTTGTTTATTAAATAACTTTTAAAAAATGCGGTCACATCTACCAAATTGGTTAGTTATCAAGGATTTTGTTTATCTAAAGTTTATATTTTGGTTAAATTAAAAACTAAGTCGAGCTAATACAAGAAATTAAGAATTAAAACGGTTAATGATTGAGCCAAAGTCAATTTAAATTCAAATTTACCCACTAATTCTGTAATATAAGTAATTTCGGAAAGTCGAAAGTAATTAAGACGAAGTTAATAGATAGTTAATATTAAATAAATGATAGCAAGTTGCTCAAAATTGAGAGCAAAAAGATTGGTGATTGGAGGAATGAGGATTCTACACTTAGGTGAGGTTCAGATAGCAAAGTGCGATCGCACAAGCGGTGAGTTCCAAAAAAGCCGGACTAATCACTTGAGCATCTCCCTGTATCTCGGTTCTGTAACTTGGGGAGAGGCGGAGGCGATCGCTCTATTTCATCAGCTCAGTTCAAAATACCTTTATTGATTATTCATCAAATCTTGACATTAAACCTTAATAACTCCCCTAACAGACTCATCGTCCTCATGTAGGATGAAATAAGGCTTATCCCTAGACAGTCGAGAAATGACAGTGAGCTTCTTTGAGAGGATGCTCAGCTGCTCTTTTCCCAGATAAGTTAGCATCTCCATCGCAAAGATTTTGCGAAATGGTAGGCGGGTGTATTTTCCAACCGTAAACAGCGACTTACAGCATCCTGATCAGCAGGATTGCTTGAGAACAAAGCGCCATTGCATCTTTACCAAAACTTAGAATATTAAATTCTATTCATCGGAGATAGATAAATAAAACTTGAACATAACTGCCTGGTTATGTGATTTACTATGACAGAACAATCCCTTGTCCGTAGACCAATAACCCAATCCACTGACATCCTGGCTCAATTGCAGAGTGGTCAACTGCTTAGGGTTAGTGGTTGTCGTGGCAATGCTATCATTATTTGCCATCGTCACCATGCAGAGTTAGCAGGCCCTGGTGCTGCTGTTGGTGGTGTTTTTGACATCAATTGTAGTCGAGTTATTCCAGTCGGAAATATCTCGCTAGTTTATCCAGCATCCCAGAGTGAGCGGCAGAAAGCTTATGCTTTGCGTCAACGGTGGATGCTTTTAACTCTCCGTGCAATGGAGAGTTATGTGCCATTGCAGCGAGCAAGAAACTTTTTGTGCTTACTGCACAATTATTTTGACCCGCAAACAGTTGAGCAACTATCTGATGAGATTCTTGCTCAATTGGTGGGAGTGTTACCAAAAACCATCAGTATGGTACGTCAATCCTATAATTTTCAGCCAGAGAGTAGGCCAAAAGCCCCACAGCAGGCAAGGCTTTGACCAAGAAGGGAGTATGGAGTAGGGGGAATAAATAATCACTTTTTCCCCCTCCTGTGTTAGAGACTGTTTCTAAAGTAAGGTTAGCTGGCTAGGTTGCCTAACGATTGGATAGATCCCCCTTAAGAGATCCCCCCTAGCCCCCCTTAAAAAGGGGGGAAGCCAGAGGAAGCTTCGCTTTTGATATTACGGGGGGGAACAAAATCTCTTGAAGTCCCCCTTTTGAAGGGGGATTTAGGGGGATCTCCAGGGATTTACAATTCTTTAGAGACAGCCTCTTACATCAGCATTAAATCAACTTGACTGCCTTGAGTCCAAAAAACAGGGTCAAAGCGACACCTGTGGCACCACCAAGGATTACGAAGTAAGCAATTACTCCAGACATTTATGTTTCTCCACAAAAACTCATACGAGTCTATTGAAACATCTGGTGGGATAGAATACTGCCCACGGTTGTTGGAAAAGGGTTTTAGTAATGAAGTCTGTAATCCGTGTGGATGTACCAGAGCAGTCCTACGATATTGCGTTCGTGACAGGTGGCTTAGATGATTTGGGTGTTTGGATGAGTCGCCTGAAGCTAGGTAAGAAAGTTTTAGTGGTGTCTAATCCAGTCATTTTCAAACATTATGGGGAAAAAGCGATCGCCGCGTTAAATTTAGTGGGATATGAAGTAGAAAGCTGCATTCTCCCAGCAGGTGAGCGCTACAAAACCCTCAAAACTCTACAAAAAATCTACGATGTCGCCCTGCAACAGCGCTTAGAACGCTCCTCCACAATAGTTGCCTTGGGTGGGGGCGTAATTGGCGATATGGCTGGCTTTGCTGCTGCTACCTGGCTACGTGGGATTAACGTTGTACAGGTGCCGACATCGCTACTCGCCATGGTTGATTCCTCCGTTGGTGGCAAGACTGGCGTTAATCATCCCCAAGGGAAAAACTTGATTGGTGCGTTTTATCAACCACGATTTGTTTTAGTTGATCCCTCCGTTTTAAAAACCTTGCCACCACGGGAATTTCGTGCAGGGATGGCAGAGGTAATTAAGTACGGCATTATCTGGGATGCTGAGCTATTTGCCAAGCTGGAAGAGGCACAGCGTCTCGACCAACTACGTTATGTAAATGAGGAGTTGCTGGAAGCTATTCTCTCTTGCTCCTGCCAAGCGAAAGCCGATGTTGTTAGTAAGGATGAAAAAGAAACAGGGTTAAGAGCGATTCTGAACTACGGTCACACAATTGGTCATGCCGTGGAAAGTTTGACAGGCTACAAGTTAGTTAATCACGGGGAAGCGGTTGCAATTGGGATGGTTGCGGCGGGTCAAATTGCGGTGCAACTCCAGATGTGGAAGCCAGAGGACGCCCAACGTCAAGACGCCCTGATTCAGAAAGCGGCACTACCTACTCAGTTACCCAGTCAGATGGACATCGAAGCAATTCTCGATAGCCTCCAAACGGATAAAAAAGTCGAAGCGGGTAAGGTGCGATTTGTTCTTCCTACGCAGATTGGTGCGGTAACGATAACTGACCAAGTACCAGCAGATGTGATTCGGCAAGTGCTTCAGCAAATGCAGCCGTCATAAATTTGCAGAAGCTTGAGCAAGGGTAAACAGTTGGTTAGCCATTGACTCAAGCTGTAGAGTACGCCTGTAATATCTGCTCCACTACTTGCTCTGTAAACTGCTCTACTTAAATATCACCCAGGAATTAGGTTGCAACTGCCCGTTTTCCTGAAACTACTAAAATAACTACTACTTTAGAGGGATGCCGATTTGCCTACATAAATTATTAGGGGGCTTGATGATAATATTTAGTACAAGCGGCAGTATCCGTAAGTGTAGTGCGATCGCACTTTGCACTCAGTCATCTTTGACAGAACTCTAGCTAAAAGCTCCGGCATTGCTCCCAGAAATTAGGTAGAGGGCGAGCAAACCGGAAAAACCTTAGCCATCTAGCTGGAGATAACCGCCTCACTTCTGTCCAAATGCCCGTACCGCCTTAGCTAGAGCGAAAGTGATAGGATGAGTATAAAAATGTCCCCTTATAGAGATGGCATTTAATGGTTAACCGTTAAGAACTGGGAACTTTAAAATGTGTGAAATTTAAAGCATTTTAGTCCCTTCCTCTTAACCCTTAATCGTTTAATCTCTAGACTTAGACTAATCGCGCTCTAGAAATCTTCCCCTCCTGCTATGTTTAAAAACTTACTGGGCGACCCCAATACACGCAAGCTCAAAAAATTTCAACCAATAGTTACCGATGTCAACGTTTTGGAAGACGAAATCAAAGCGTTGAGTGATGAACAACTAAAAAGCAAAACAGTAGAATTTCAACAGCAGTTAGAAAAAGCTACATCAGATCGCGAACGGGAAGAGATACTTGAAGACCTCTTACCAGAAGCTTTTGCAGTTGTGCGGGAAGCAGGGTGGCGAGTCTTGGGAATGCGCCACTTTGACGTTCAACTTTTGGGTGGCATTGTCCTGCATAAAGGACAAATCGCCGAAATGAAAACCGGAGAAGGAAAAACCCTAGTTTCCACCCTCCCAGCTTACCTGAATGCCCTGTCAGGCAAAGGCGTTCACATCGTTACGGTGAACGACTACCTGGCACGCCGTGACGCTGAGTGGATGGGGCAGGTACACCGCTTCTTGGGCTTGAGTGTTGGGTTAATCCAGCAGGGTATGGGGCCGATGGAGCGGCAACGCAACTATGCCTGCGATATCACCTACGCCACCAATAGTGAGTTGGGCTTTGACTACCTGCGCGACAACATGGCAACCTCAATGGCGGATGTCGTGCAACGACCTTTTAACTACTGCGTAATTGACGAAGTAGACTCGGTACTCATTGACGAAGCCCGGACGCCGTTGATTATTTCCGGACAGGTAGAGCGACCGACACAAAAGTATCTTAAGGCAGCGGAAATTTCGCGATCGCTACAACCGGAAGAACACTACGAAGTCGATGAAAAAGCCCGCAACGTCCTGATGACTGATGAGGGCTTTGCCGAAGCCGAGAAACTTCTGGAAGTTCAGGATTTGTTTGATCCGAACGATCCTTGGGCGCACTACATCTTTAACGCCATCAAAGCCAAGGAGTTGTTTACCAACGATGTCAACTACATTGTTCGTAACGACGAAGTCGTAATCGTCGATGAATTCACCGGACGGGTATTGCCGGGACGCCGTTGGAGTGACGGCTTGCACCAAGCAATCGAAGCCAAAGAACGGGTTGACATTCAAAACGAAACCCAAACCCTAGCAACAATTACCTATCAAAACTTCTTTCTGCTGTATCCCAAGCTCGCCGGGATGACGGGTACTGCCAAGACGGAAGAATCCGAATTTGAAAAAATCTACAACCTGCAAGTCACCATTATCCCCACCAACCGACCCTCTGGACGTCGAGACGTACCCGATGTGGTTTACAAGAATGAACCGGGAAAGTGGCAGTCGGTTGCTAACGAATGCGCTGAAATTCACGAAACTGGACGCCCGATTCTGGTGGGAACGACAAGCGTAGAAAAATCAGAATACCTTTCTAGACTCTTAACAGAGCGCAATGTCCCCCACGAACTGCTGAACGCCCGACCAGAGAACGTTGAACGGGAATCAGAAATTGTCGCTCAGGCAGGTCGTAAAGGAGCGCTGACGATCGCCACTAACATGGCAGGACGCGGGACAGACATCATTTTGGGCGGTAACTCCGATTACATGGCACGCCTAAAGATGCGCGAGTACCTCATGCCTAGAATTGTGCAGCCGGAAGCGGAAGATGCCCTCACCCCCATGACCGTTCCTGGAGCCAGCAAGCGCTCTGGCGGTCAAGGTTTTGCCCCTGGCAAGAAAGCAAAAAGCTGGAAAGCCAGTCCACAAATTTTCCCCATCGATCTGAGCCGCGAGACTCAACAAAAGCTCAAGGATGCTGTCGATTTTGCAGTACAGGTCTACGGTGAGCGGAGTTTACCGGAGCTAGAAGCAGAAGATAAGATCGCCGTGGCGACGGAAAATGCCCCAACGGATGATCCCGTAATCCAAAGACTGCGGGAAGTCTACAAGACAATTCGGGAAGAATACGAAGTCTACACAGAGCGCGAACACGAAGAGGTGATACAACTCGGCGGTTTGCACGTTATGGGTACAGAACGTCATGAATCTCGCCGAATTGACAACCAATTGCGGGGACGCGCCGGACGCCAAGGCGACCCAGGTTCAACCAAGTTCTTCCTGAGTTTGGAAGATAACCTATTGCGGATTTTTGGTGGCGATCGCGTTGCCGGATTGATGGAAGCCTTCAAGGTTGAAGAAGACATGCCCATCGAATCGAAGATGCTGACTCGCTCCTTAGAAGGTGCCCAGAAAAAAGTCGAAACCTTCTACTACGACACTCGCAAACAGGTGTTTGAGTACGACGAGGTGATGAATAACCAAAGACGCGCCATCTATGCCGAACGCCGTCGCGTCTTAGAAGGGCTAGACCTCAAAGAACAAGTCATCCAGTATGCCGAAAGGACAATGGATGACATTGTTGATGCCTACGTCAACCCTGAGTTACCGCCGGAAGAGTGGAAGCTAGATAAATTGGTGGAGAAGGTCAAAGAGTTCGTCTACTTACTGCAAGACCTTGAACCCGATCATCTAGATGACATGACCGTGGCGGAAATCAAAATCTTCTTGCACGAAGAAATCCGCAAAGCCTATGACCTCAAAGAAGCCGAAGTCGATCGCATTCAACCTGGATTGATGCGCCAAGCGGAGCGGTTCTTTATCTTGCAGCAAATTGACACCCTCTGGCGCGAACATTTGCAGTCTATGGATGCACTACGTGAGTCCGTGGGCTTACGGGGTTACGGACAGAAAGACCCCTTGGTTGAGTACAAACAGGAAGGGTACGAAACTTTCTTGGAAATGATGATCGACATTCGCCGCAATGTCGTCTACTCCCTGTTCCAGTTCCAACCTCAAGGACAGCCGCAAGCCGTCTAGATAAGGTAAAACTTAGAAGGAAAAAGATCGAGAATGAAAACCTCTCGATCTTTTTCTTTTTATTGCAACGTCTCTACAGGATTGTGGTCAACAATCAATAGGGGGATGATAAGTCCGGATTTGGTATCAGTAGCTAATACAGAAGGGGCGCATCCAGTACGCCCCTTCTGCTAAAACGGTGGTGTAGGAAAATTACGACTATTCGATGTCGATTGAGGTGGGGGCTGAAGAACCTGTTGGTATTGTGGTGGTTGTAGTGGAGGGTTTGCGGAAGTCTAAGTAGAGGCGATCGCGCCAATCAAAAAATGTTTCGTAAACACTGCTATCCGCCAAGCCTGGAATCCCTTTGCCTTTTAGGGCTTCTGGCAAATCTAGATAGGGGCCAGAGGGAAACTTCAGCACCATACTCAAACCCGCTACAGCAAAGTCTGCCAGGGTTGGGTGGTCAGTCACCAGGTAAGGGTTATCTAACAGCAGCAAACTCAGGGCTTCTAAGTCTTGCTTCAACCCATCCATCGCTTCTTTAATCGCATCACTACCGTAGCCGACACCTGCACCAACCAGCTCAAATAGTTCTGAGGGAACGGCACCGACAAGGGTTTTGAGGAAGTCTGGTGTTGTGTTGGGCAAAATTGCTGTGCGGAAGCGTTGATTTTGGTTTAACGCCCCTACCAAAGCCTTTCTACCCTTCAAACCAATAGATTCATCCGCCCATTCTTCCATCAGCAGACAAAGCCCCCGTTGTTTAGGGTCAGAGGGGATAATTGGTCTGTCGGGATAGGTGCGTTCTAGGTACATAGCGATCGCTGTTGAGTCAGCAATGACAGTGTTCCCATCCTTCAACACAGGTACCCGTCGTTGACCAGACAGGCGAAACAGGTCTAACTGTCCGATACCCGGTGTCACCTCGATTTTACGGTACGCCAATCCCTTGTAATCAAGTATCAGCCGCACTTTCTCCGAGTAGTGCGACAGTTCAAATTGATACAATTCCAACATTTATAATCTCCTTACTGCTTTGGGAAAACACTGACAATTTAACGCTTTGGGCCTGTTTTCGCCTAAAAAGGCACTAAATTTGTAAAAAATCTACCCTAAGAATTAAACTCGTCATTACTTGCTATTAGACAGGTTTCTGTTGTTCAGCTAATATCCCAGCCAAGCTTTTTGTAATCTCAATAATTTAGTAGCTGTAATTTCAGACAAGTGAGAACTAAAATTTTTAGTTCTATTTCTAACTTGAATCAAGAAAAAATCACAATTTTTATTGAATAGAATAACTGTCCATAAATGAAAAACCCCCACCTTTGTTGTGGAGGTTTGTTGCCAAGTACTAACTTAGTGAGGCTAAAGTTTTTTACTTACGCAGCTCTGCGGGTGAACAAGCCCCAGAGGAAGATGAGAATCATTGCGCCAATAATAGCAAAAATGATACTGGGGATAGATAAGGTTGCTGCTGTTGCCCCGGCTGTTGTCCCAAATAACAATCCACCGAGGTAGCCACCTAATAAAGCACCCAAGATACCTAATCCCATCGTGGCTAGGATACCGCCACCTTGATGACCGGGATAAATGGCTTTAGCAATAGCACCAGCAATCAAACCTAAAACGATCCAAGCAAGAATACCCATAATTTTTTCTCCGTTTTTTTTGAAAAATTTATTTTTTGTTTCGTTGTATCTACGATATCAATCGCAGCAGAACAAACACTCTATCAGAGGGAAGAATCATAGGGTATAGACAAAAACATGAGTTTATTCGGAGGTTTTGGCGGCAGATGAGGGCAGGTTTTTCTTGTATTTTGGTAGTTTCTTAAGCCCCTAAGTTATTCTTAAAACTAAAGTTACAGCCTGATTAAGCACTACGTCTTTTGGAGGGTAGGGTAGGCAGTACCGTCATATTTTTGCTGAAGATGAAACTAAGCCTGTGCATGATTGTGAAGAACGAAGTCGCCACGTTGCCACAGACGTTGAACAGCGTCCAAGGCGTTGTAGATGAAGTTGTAGTCTTAGATACTGGTTCTACTGACAGTACTCCTGCTCGGGCTAAAGAATTGGGGGCTGTGGTTTATCACTTTGAGTGGTGTAATGACTTTGCTCTAGCTCGCAATCAAGCCTTGCAATATGTACAGGGCGATTGGGTGTTAGTTTTAGATGCGGATGAGGTGCTAACGCCAGAAATTGTGCCACAACTACGGCAAGCAACCCAGAGCGATCGCCACTTAGTTATCAATCTCATCCGCCAGGAAGTCGGAGCTTCCCAGTCTCCCTATTCTTTAGTGTCCCGTCTTTTTCGCCGTCACCCAGACCTTTACTTCTCCCGTCCCTATCACGCGATGGTAGATGACAGCGTACAAGTTCTATTACAGCGAGAACCTCACTGGCAAGTTGTTTCCCTCTCTCCCGTAGCCATCTTGCACTACGGCTACCAACCCAAAGCGATCGCCGCCCAAGACAAATACACGAGGGCGCGGCTAGCGATGGAAAAATTTTTGGCAAGCCATCCGGATGACCCCTATGTATGCAACAAATTAGGGGCACTCTATATCCAAACCGAGCAATTCCCAGAAGGCATCGCCCTGTTAGAACGAGGTCTATTATCCAATCAAGCCGATGCTCCTGTGTTGTTTGAGTTGCACTACCACTTAGGCAACGCTTACACGCGCCTGCGGGAATTGAACCAAGCAGTCACTCACTACCAAGCTGCCCTCCAGCAACCGCTCCTCCCTCAGCTCAAACTCGGTGCTTACAATAACTTGGGCAACTTGCTCCTTGGTGCTGGAGATTTGCCGACGGCAAAAATTGTCTATGAAACAACATTAAAAATTGACCCCAACTTTGCTGTCGGTCACTACAATCTCGGCATGACGTTGAAAGCATTAGGTGAGTTTGAATCAGCGATCGCTACCTACCAGCAAGCGATTCGACTCAACCCCGACTACGCTGAGGCGTATCAAAATCTCGGTGTGGTACTACTCAAACTTGGCAAAGTGCCGGAAAGTTTGGCGGCATTTACAAAAGCGATCGCTCTCCACGCCCCACACAACCCCACGGAAGCGCAACGCTTACGTCAGGGACTCCTGGATTTAGGATTTCAGGTGTGAGGCAAGGGGAGCAGGGGAGCGGGGGTGCAGGGGTGCAGGGGTGCAGAGGAACGGGGGAGCGGGGGTGCAGAGGAGCGGGGGAGAGGAAGAGAACCAATAACCCCTTTCATCCTTCATCCTTCATACTTCATCCTTCATCCTTCATCCTTTTTCCCCCACTCAGCACTCAGGACTCAGCACTCAGGACTCTCTTCCTAAGCTCCGACTACGTGAGGGACTTCAACAACTCGTTGGAAAAAGTAGCCCGTTCCCCGTGCAGTCATAACTAGTTCTGGTTGCTTGGGGTTTTCTTCGATTTTGGCTCGCAATCGAGAGACATGGACATCTACCAGGCGCAAGTCATCGCTACCTCTAGGAGCATAACCCCAGATCGTTTTCAAGATATCCTCACGAGTCACAGCCGCTCCTGAGTTGCTCACTAAAAGTTGCAGCAAATCAAATTCTATACCTGTTAGCCGCACTAACTCCTGACCTAAATACAGCCGTCGCTTGTTGGTATCAAGGCGGAGTCTGCCCAATTGTATGACACCTGAACCCGTAATTTTAGAGGGGTTGTTGGCTGTGACACGACGCAAAATGGAACTCATACGAGCTTCTAGCTCTTTTGGGGAGAAGGGTTTGACAATATAGTCATCGGCTCCTAGTTGCAATCCGGTGATCCGATCGGCGACATCTCCCAACGCTGTCAGCAGGATCACTGGCACATCCGATTCTTTGCGTATTTCTTGGCAGACGTAATAGCCATCGCGCTTTGGCATCATTACATCTAAGACAACTAGGTCTGGTGATTCTTTGTAGAAGACATCCAGTGTTTCTTCTCCATCAGCGGCAGTGACGACGTCGTAACCAGCCATAGAAAGGCGGGTTTTCAAAATTCGACGGACAGCCGCTTCATCATCTGCTACTAGGATTTTGGTGTTGTGATTTTCCACCCTTTTTAATACTCCTTATCAAACTCTCAAGTTAAATACGTTAATCAGCGTTGGTCTCTCAAGCGACTGGGCTGAGACGAATCTGAGACACTAACTGATGAAAACTGAGCGTGTTTTTGGTGCAAAAAAAGCAAAGTTTGAAGCAGCGATCGCGACTCATGAGCAAAGCGGTCTGCTCACTTGTACCAGCAATCGGTCACTTGCACAGCCGCTGTAATGCTTTTACCTACGGTGTTGTTATCAAAACGATAACACATATTATCGGGGGTTGTCTCAACGACAGCGCACGAGCGACTGCGGGGGTGACAAAGTTAGGCTTCAAGCCAGCTAGTTAAATTTTCAGTTACGTATATTAATTATCTGTTACAACTGGCTAGGCTTTAACAGGCTTTTAAATTAATTAATTTTCACAATTTCCTATAGCTTGACTGACGACTGCTATTATCTACACTTGATCAACTCTCAAGCGGTTATTGAAATGATGGCATGGCAAACCCATTCATTGGTGTCAGAGTTTCTCCTGAGCTAAATGAGGCGATCGCTGCTCGGATGAGAGAAACCGGGCAATCAAAATCAGATGTGGTTATAGCCGCACTACGAAGCTACCTAGGAATATCTTCGCCTCAGGAGCGACTAGACGCCATCGAACAGCGGTTGTTAGCCCTAGAAGAAATGGCTGGAGAAGCGCAAAGCTCAGAAATCAAGCAACACTCAGAGTGCCATCGGGCAAAAGGAACACAAAAGTAGTCTACTCGCTCGTTAATCGCCACAGGCAAGATAATGGTCGTTTCTCAGTCGGCATCAACCTTCCCCCGACTGGGAACAGGACGCCTTAAATTTCTTTTCCCATTCCCGGCGGCTCTCAGGTGATCAGATAAAAAAATAGCCTGCACAGGCAGGCTTGTTTTCTAGAGTCGCAGAATTCTTCAATAAATGAGGAATTATAGACGGGCTTGTCTTTCAAGTTTTCAGAGGGTTGTTCCTTCCTCCCTAACTGCCAGTCCCTAACTACACCTCGTCGAGGTCATCATCGTCATCTTCCTCGTAGGCACTATCCTCAACCCCCATCAACTCAGAAATTTCTTCTTCATCAATTAGACGGTCTTCAACAACTTCGCGGGCGATCAAGCGACCAGCAGCTTCTAGCCAGTCCAGAAGAGAATCTTCTTGCTTGGCAGGAATGACATCAGCTAGCTGCTCACGAGGTTCTTCGCGTAAAGAAGGATTGTACATAGGGCAAGATTCAATGGGTGATATAACAATTGATTGACTAGGATAAAGCTTTTAGAGTCTCCCAGGGAAAATTGCCAAATAAACGCTCGGAAGATTGTCAAAAAACTTATCAATCCTACGCTAACATCTCAGCCAAATTAATGAAGAAACCGGGAATGCCAATCGGGTGAAATATGGGAATAGACAACCTTGAAGACTTACGGACAACGAGATTAGCCCAGGTAAATGCAGAAATGATCAGTAAATCACAACTATTAGAGGCGATCGCCGGAACCAATCGGGGTTTATTAGCAACAGACGCCGACAAAGTGGCTATCCTTTCAGCCATTGCCCAGTTGGAAGACCACAACCCCACTCCTAGACCCCTTGAGGCAAGCGATCGCTTAGACGGAAACTGGCGTCTCCTCTACACCACCAGCAAGGGATTACTGAATCTTAACCGCGTTCCCCTGCTCCAGCTTGGGCAGATCTATCAATGCATCCGGACTTCTACCGCAAAAATTTACAACATTGCTGAATTCGGAGGACTGCCCTACTTAGAAGGCTTAGTCGCCGTAACAGCACAATTTGAACCGATTTCCCAACAGCGCGTTAAGGTGAAGTTCGACCGTTCAATTTCAGGTTTGCAGAGCTTAATCAGCTATCGCTCTCCCAAAGAATTTATTCATCAAATAGAAATCGGCAAAAAGTTTCCCGCGATTGACTTCAACATTGAAAGCGGCGATCAACAAGGTTGGCTAGATACCACCTATCTCGACGATCAACTCCGCATCGGTAGAGGCAACGAGGGCAGCGTATTCGTGCTAGCCAAGGTTTAAATTCGTTGTCAGTCCTATGTACTCAACTCCCACCCCACTCTGGCGATTATCCCAAGGACAGCTCAACTTACTGGCAACTTGCCCTCGGAAGTTTCAGCATATCTACTTTGAGCAGTTAGGTTCTCCCGTGTCTCCCGAGCAACTAGAGCGTCAAGGATTGGGAAGTCGCTTTCACTTGCTCATGCAGCAGCGGGAGTTAGGGCTACCTGTAGAACGGCTGGCTCAGGAAGATGCCCAGATGCATCGCTGGGTTACGGCATTAGTTGAGACGGCTCCAGAGATTTTGCAGCCGAATCCAGAGAGTTTCCGCGACTCAGAACATTTGCGAACTGTAGTCGTTCAGGATTACTTACTGACCGTTATCTACGACTTGTTGATTGCCGACACTACAAGCGCTCAAATCCTCGATTGGAAAACATACCTGCGACCCAAAGACCGCCGCTCGTTAGCAAAAGACTGGCAGACGCGCTTGTATCTCTACGTGTTGGCAGAAACAAGTGACTATCTGCCAGAACAACTGTCTATGAGTTACTGGTTTGTCCAGTCCCGCCCAGAACCACAGAGCGAAAAATTCACTTACAACAGTACCCAGCACGAACAAACTCGCCAAGATCTCAGGGCGCTTTTGACGCAGCTCACCTCATGGCGAGAACGCTACCAAACTCAGGGAATTGATTTCCCACAGGTTGCTCCAACTGTAGGTGATTGCCAGACCTGTAATTTTGTGGCGCGTTGTGACAGAACCGAAGAAAGCCTGTCAACTAATGAAGAGGACAGGCTACGGGATTTAGCTGATATTCAGGAAGTCTCTCTTTGAGATCGCTCAGTAGTCTGTGGAAGGCAGGTTGCTGCCAGGATAGGACATTGACCGATGAAACTGGAAGTCAGCTGAGAGCTGTACTCAGCTCACTCTTTACTCTTCACTTTGAGAGATTTGAGCTTAATGAAGCGAGTCTAATTTCTCGTCTTGTTGGAGGATGACTCTGAAGCAATCTGCGCTTATTGTCAAACAATTGCCCCTAAAAGGCGTTTAGCATCCTCGTTAGCAAAAGGAACAGTTCAAAATGGAATTACAAGGAGTCATCTTAGATGTTGATGGCACATTAGTTTTGAGTAATGATGCTCACGCTCAGGCTTGGGTGGAGGCATTTGCCGACTCAGGTTATGAGGTGCCGTTTGAGAAGGTGCGACCGCTGATTGGGATGGGTGGCGACAAAGTTCTCCCGAAGCTAGTACCAGAACTGAATGATGAAGAAGGGGACGGAAAAAAGATTTCCCAACGGCGGAAGGAATTGGTGATTAATCACTATGCTGCCAATCTAAAACCGACTAATGGTTCTCGGCAGTTGGTATTACAAATGCAACGTGCGGGATTGAAACTCATTGTTGCGAGTTCCGCCACGAGTGAAGAACTTTCCCTGCTGCTGAAAGCGGCACAAGTGGATGACTTACTCACTGAGACGACATCATCAAGCGATGCGGACAACTCCAAACCGGCACCAGACATTGTGGAAGTTGCATTAAAGAAATTAGACCTGCCACCAAGCGAGGTGGTGATGCTGGGAGATACACCCTACGATATCGAAGCAGCAGGAGGCTGTGGGGTGGGTGTGATTGCGGTACGTTCTGGTGGTTTTGATGACGAACAACTCAAAGGGGCGATCGGGATCTATGATGACCCGGCTGCCTTATTAGCTGACTACTTTCGGGAAACATTAGGGGAAGACGAAGCCTAGGATTACTGAGGTGGGATTGATGAAAGCGATCGCCTCTAGAGGATTTGGCTGCGGATTTTCCGGTCGTTCTTGGGGAACCACGGTTAACGACAACTCGACGTTGTCATCATCCACCCATCCAGAATAATGCTTCACGCGAGTAGACTGCTGGGTAAGATTTAGCAACTCCAAATCACCGCGCAGGGCGTAGGTTTCTGGGCGGTTATTCCCTTGTACTTCGTTAGAACCGATACCTGATGGCCCTATTCCCACTAAGTTAAGCGCCACTTCATCCAATCCGCGCTCAAAGCGTGCGCCATTCCAATGCCATTCACGACCTGACCAAAAAACGGCGGGTTTTCCCGGTTCCATCTCTGAGCGGATTGCTGCAAAATCTGAGGGGAAGGTTTGTATACCCTGGTCTTCCAAGGTCACGGTGAAACCTTCAGGATATCTCACCTCATAGCGACCTTCACGGGTTTCAAAATCCGCTGGCGAATACCAAAGTACTTCTACCGTATTTTGATTGCTCGTTGGTGATAAGGTCGTTGCGGGTTGTTTGCTCAACAGCGAACTGTAGAGGGGGATGCCTGCCTGAGGAATTGGCGTCAAGAGGGCAAAGCGATCGCATGACCAACTACTGGGATTCTCCGCCGCTTGCCACTTAACTTGACAAATCCCATTCCCTGTAGCTACCCAAATGGTGTCATTTTCTAAGTTCAATTTGTTAGGAATTGCCCCCACAATCGGGCTGTTGTTGACATTGTAATAATTGATGTCTCCTGACTGAAGATTAGCTCCATTAGGGCGATAGGAAACTAATCCCATTCCCGGTAAATAAGGATTCCCTTCCCCACTAATTTGCGTCCCCAGCCAAAATACAGGATTATCCGGTTCTCCTGCGATCGCTAAATCAGTGATTTGCTGCCGTCTAATTTCCTGGGGTTGAATGAGAGTGAATTGATTATCTTCCGGGTTATAGCTGACAATTGTGGCAATTCCACTGAACCCTTCACCTTGTTCAAACGCCACAGAAAAAAATAAGCGATCGCTATACTCAACCTCGGCTGTAATTCTCGGCACTCCCAAACCTGAGCCGAGATTTTCCTTCGTCAAATCTTCCAGGGTGTAAAGAGTTTGACGCTGGGGTTGCTCGCTATTGGGAGGGGTCAGTTCAAAAACAACTTCTGTGGCTTCTCGTATTTGTCCATCACTTGAAGGGTTCGGTTCGAGACGGACTCGATACTGATAAGTCTCTCCGCCCAATTCAATTGTTTTAAGAGGAGGATTGGTCAGTTGTTGTTGATATACACTTCCTTCTGGCGGCTTAAGATCGTTAGGTAAAGTTCCTTGTTGTACTGCCCAACTCTCATTGCCTCGACAGAAGACAAAATCGTGGTTGAGAGTTTGAAATGTTACTGTGTCCGCATTAGTAACAATATTACGAATCTGGTAATCAAAAGCTTCGTAAAGATTCTCACCCTTGGTATGTGTAATTGGCAAAGAAGTCGAATTTTGAGGGCAGTTTGCTGAATTACCAACGGCTTGAGTAGATTGATTCGGCGGTGAAGTACAAGCGTTCAGCAGACCGATTAAACCGAGAAGAGTTAGGGAACGTTTTCTGATAACCATGAAAAAGCTGTTCAGTCATTGTTGAGAGGGAGTCAGTTTTTATCTAGATAAAAATTCACTTCCCTACTCTATGACTACAAGCCTAATCAGCCAGTTCCAGACGAAAACGTTGCAACTCTTTCTGTAAAAATTTTCCCCATTCAGCCGCGAGGGGAATTTCTGTAAAGGGAACTTTAATTGAGGAATTAGATAAGAGAAACTCTAAGGCGATCGCGCGACCTCTTTTTGGAGGTAATTCTAAATCAGCAACTTTGCCATCTACCAAAAGATGGATAGACTTAACATCATTCAGCGAAAATGTTTCTGGCCCAATAACTCCCTTGCGAGTTGGTTTTCCCCAGGTTAATTCATCGCCCTTTTGACCGAGCATCGAGTAGATATCGTACTTCGCCCGTTCAAAGTTGCTTGCCCAGTTGCGGTAGGCTTCAACTTTTTGATACTCATTCCAACCCGCCCAGGCAAGCCAGATAAACACTACCAAGAGGGGCAACCAGAGCAAACCGCGTTCCATTTTGAATCTCTACTCTCCATCGATAATTGTACTAATAGATATCTTGCACGTTTGAGATGGGAATTGCATCGCGATAGAGATAGACTCTACTAAGGGGGCTACCCGTAAAGCTTGCCTTTTATAGCCCAAATTCTCTGGGTTAACGAGCTGCATCAGCTACTAATCTATCTAAGAGTAAAGAATGTTTGTAAACGGATTGACAACCTTAAGCCGATTGAAGTTGTCCTGCACCTTGAAAAATTTACTCCTTTGAATTCCTCAAATCTCCTCAAAAAGTTAAAATATATTAAGAAGTGTAGAGCAAATTATGAATCATCTTCCCTTAGAGGAAATTTCTGCCCAATTAGAAAGTGAAAATTTACGCGATCGCATGGTAGCCCTAGCCTCTTTGCGGGAAGTTCCGGCAGATGAAGCGGTGCCTTTAATCAAAAAAGTTTTAGAAGACAAAAATCTGCAACTGCGTTCGATGGCAGTTTTTGCCTTGGGGATTAAGAAAACCGCAGAGTCCTATCCCATATTAGTAAAGCTGCTAGAAACTGACCCCGATTACGGCATTCGTGCGGACGCCGCTGGTGCATTAGGGTATTTAGGCGATCAAAACGCCTTTGAGCCGTTAGTGCGAGCGTTCTATGAAGATACGCAATGGTTAGTGCGTTTTAGCGCCGCCGTGTCCCTAGGAAATCTTAAAGATCCGCGTGCTGAGGAGGTACTGAAGCACGCCCTTGATAGCGAAGAGGTGGTGCTTCAGCAAGCCGCAATTGCGGCATTAGGGGAAGTGAAAGCCACCAACGCCGTGGATGATATCTTGCGCTTTGCCCAATCTGACGACTGGTTAGTGCGTCAACGTCTAGCAGAAGCCTTAGGACACCTCCCTAGCGATAAAACCCTTCCTGCCTTAAAATTTTTGGAAAAAGACAACCATCCCCAAGTTTCTCAAGCCGCTAGTATCTCGATTCAGCGACTGGAAAAAGCCTCCTAGTCTTAACGTTTGTGGGTTAGTTTTCCCGTCAAAGCAACCCGCAAGTAGTGCATCGCTAGCTCAGAGGCGATCGCTTACCCAAAAAGATCAGATCTAAAGCCCCGCCCTTACTTCGACCCTGAGCTAGCCGAAGGGTAAAACAGGCTACTTCGACTAAGCTCAGCGTTCGACTGCCCTTCGGCAGGAGTTCGGCGAAGGCTCACTCGAGCCGCTCAGGAACCGCGCTCACGCCGAAGTCACAAGTCAGTAACCTTTAGGGCGGCTTTACCCAAGGTAATCAGACTTGAATTCTGAGGAGAGTTGAAAGTGATAAAGTTAGAAAAGCGGTAAAGCGCATAGATAAAAAGCGAATTAGGTCTAGCGGTCAGCTTCTGAACCGTCACCCAGGTAACAAAAACCCGTGTTTCTTGTACAAACGCGGAAGCGAGCAAAACGAGAATTTAATAAATCTCGCTTTCAACACCGTCGGGCAGTCGGTATAGGCTTTCTGAGGGTTAAGTCATTGGACTCCCGATCAAGAAAGAATCTCCTCCTATAAACGGCGGGGGATTGTCAAAATCGGGATGGCAGGTTGCAAATTATTAACGCCCAATTACTTCATTCATGAATATTAAAGAGTTTTTTGAGCAGAGTGCGGGAAAGTGGTTTTCCCAGCGTACCAGTCACCATCTCGCCTTCAAACAATCGGAAAGTGGCAAATCCAATCTCACTATTGAAATGCTGGAAGTTGACGACCCAAAAGTAATTCAACTTTGTGAACAATACGAAGTTGACCCCAAAGAGGCGCTATGTGGTGCACGAGTCAGCTGGGAAGGCACGATGGAATGGGATGAAGAAAAACACGAAGGCTCTACTGTCTTAGTCCCCGTTCCTGATGCCGATCACCATCAGAAGGGTCGCCTGCTCAGAGAAATGGGCTATGCCGAAAAAGCTCCCGTTGCAGGTCGCTACGTCATGGGAGATGACGACGCTCTCACCTTAATCACCGACTACGAGACAATGTACTCTGAGGAGCGTCTCTGGTTCGCTAGTCCTAACCTCCGGCTGCGTACCAGCATTCTGAAGCGCTTTGGCGGCTTTAGCATGGCGTCCTTGTCCTCCGAAATCCGCATGGGCGTTACACAAGCATCCACTCCAGCTACCGATACAGCAGCGAATGTTTAACGGGGAATGAGGAGCAGGGGAGCAGGGGGAGCAGAGGTGCAGGGGAGCAGGGGAGCAGGGGAGCAGGGGAGCAGGGGAGAGGAAGAAAACCAATAACCCCTTTCATCCTTCATACTTCACCCTTCATACTTCACCCTTCATACTTCACCCTTCATCCTTCACCCTTCATCCTTTCTCCCCGACTCAGGACTTAGAACTCTCACTTTTGTTTCTCAACCACGGCTTTGAGTTTGAGAGAAAAGCCAGAGTTATCGGGTGGTGGAGTGAATTGGTCAATGGGTTGTTTACTGCTGTCGTGACGCGACCAATCCGGCTCGTAGGCAGCTTTTTTCTCAGGGGCTGGTTCTGGTTCTGAGTGGCTATTGGGTGGGGGTGGTAGTACGATGTCGCTCAGTACGGCTGGCGGGTTCTTGGGGCGATCGCTTTCTGGTTTTGTCTCGGCGATCGCTTCTGAAACTAGAGCTTTAGGAGCAATTTCCTCTAGCTGGGGAGCGACTAGCACCTGTGGTGAGATATCTTCTGGAGTACCCTCAGGATCACTTTCGGTTAGCAAAGGCAAGAATTCTTCTAGGTCTATCTCAGCAAGGGGAGTATTTGAGGGAGTTGTGAAACTTTTGGGCAATTTTCGACAAATCAGCCGCTCAAATTCGTGATTGAAGCGGTAAATGGGCTGACCCCGTCGCTTCCAAACAGCCAAGATTTGCTCAACAGAAACAGCTTTGTACCGCCCTTGATACAAAGCTTCAATAATGCTCAGGCGCACCCAATCTGCCGGATAGTGCTTGAGCCAATAGTTTACTAATGCTTGGGCACTGTAACCTTTCCGGTCAAATCCGTAGTGACTGAGTAATGCCGTTGCATACGCAGCGACTGTAGTTTTAGTTGCCTCCCTCATCAGACCTTCAACGTACAAGACCAGAAACAATATAAGGTGAATTGAACGCCGTCAAGCGTCCGGCTTGAACTAATGCTTGATGCACCATCGCGGCTGCCTCGGCTCGTGTAGCTTCTCTTTTGAGTTGTAGTTCTAACGGATCGGGGTAGTTAACGATGATACTGGCTTGTGTTGCGGCGGTAATCGCACTCGCGGCGTAGTTGGGAATTGTCTGGCGGTCTTTGTAAATTGCCAAAACCTTTTCATCGGTTGGGGGTAGTGACAGCCCATTGACGAGAGACAAAATGAGTTCTAGGCGTCGCAAGGGCTTTTGGGGCTGGAATGTTTGGTCAGGAAACCCAGAGAGGAAACCACTACGATAGGCGTCTTGGATGGCGGCTAATGCCCAAAAGTTCGCCGGGATGTCGATGAACCCAATCACTGGACGTTTGGGGGTAGGATTGAAGGCTTTGACCAAGAGGGCAGCATATTGGGCACGATTAAGCATAGCATCCGGCTTGAAGCTGCCATCGACAAAGCCTGTGATCAAATTCAGGCTAGCTAAACGACGGATGAACTCGGCTGCCCAATGTTCTTGGATATCGATAAAGGAAGACGCTACGGTATTGGGATTGACCAGATAGGGAGACGCCAGAGTTCCTACTTTACCCATGACCACCAGTACCTGATAAATCAACGCCGCCACCTCAGCCCGGGTAATCGGTCGCATCGGCTCTAGGGCATCCGGTTGAGGATAATTGACAACCAATTGACGTTGAGTCGCTGTGGCGATCGCTTCTGTAGCATAACTAGGAATTTGGGCGCGATCGCGATAAACTCCCAAGACCTCAGGATTACCCCCTTTCAGTCCTAACCCCCCTACCAACGACACCAGCGCCTGCACCCGCGTTAAATTTTGCCCCGGTCGAAAAGTGCCATCGGGAAAGCCAGAAATAAAGCCCATATTCGCCGCTTTCTGAATCGCGGCGGCTGCCCAAAACCCCGCCTTGACATCGCTAAACACTCCCGTCCCCGTTCCCCGCTGACGTGGTAAATCAAACGTCTTGGCAATTACCGCCGCATACTCAGCACGGGTCATACTCGCCTCTGGCTTAAAGGTGCCATCGGGAAAGCCACTGAGCAACCTGCGCCCTACCACGGCTTGAATCCAAGCTTCCGCCCAATACCCCGCCACATCCCTAAACTGAGCCGGGCCCATAATGGGAGTATTTACCTCCGCCACGGGTAACACCACAGCACCGCTGATGCGTGCTGGATTGAGCTGATTGCCCACGGATATTAACTCGATAGACGAGCTATTTTGCAGATCCACCTTGCCGTTATCTCGCAGGATATTCCCCGCAGGATCTTGGATAGACCCCAAATCCGGTCGAGCGTCCCCTGTAATCACTAATCCCCCCGCCGGATTTTTCTCAATCAAATTACGGCGTAGGACAGGCATAGCATTCCGAGATAGGAAAATCCCGACACGATTGGCAATCAGTTGGTTATCTGAGAGCAACGGAGCCGCGCGATCGCTCACGGCAATCCCGTAGCCCGTTTCCTGGCAAAGATTGTGCCGCACCTCTCCTTTAGCATTTCGCACGAAAAAAATGCCACTAGAGGCGTTTTTCACAAAAACATTATCAAAAACTCGCGGCTTCCCCGTCCCCGTGACAAAGACCGCTTCCCGACCGCAATTGGTAAACGTATTATTCGCCAAAATAGGGGAAGTAGACTCAATCCAAACCCCCGTACCCTCTTTAACGGCATTGGTGACGGTAACACCTCGCAGTTGGGCATCTGATTGGAGCAGCAATGTCGTATTTTGTTGATTAAACGTGGGACTAGAATACTTACCACTCCCCGTAATCAGAATGCCCTTCCCAATACCAGCTTCATTGCCCCGCACAATTACCCCCGCCGGGACACTCAGCGGAAACACTTCGCCATTTTTGGCATCATAGGTTCCAGCCGCCAATTGAATTGTCATTCCGGCTGTTGCCTGCTCAAGGGCTCGCATTAGGGTTTTTAAGGGAGCCGCCGTATCCCCAACCGCACTGTCCTTGCCCACGACTGGGTTTACATAGAGAGTAAGTTGAACCATGTTAATCATTAAATTGCTAATCGCTAACCGCCAATCCTTTTTCTGATATCCTTGCAAAGTTAATTGGCACCTATCTTAATTTTTTTATCGAACACCAGAGATATTATTTGCCAATGAGGCTCCACGGGCTATACATCATAAAGAAGCGATAAACATTCCTTCCTCACCGATTCAGGAGTTCGGACGACATTTCCAGCCAAATACCAGACGCTACAGGCACAATGACCTAAAAATCTTCCCTTATTCAGTGATTTACTGACTCAGCACTGAGGCTTCACAGCAACGCACCACTGAACTAATGACTATCAATGATTGAAGTTGAGCATTTAAGCAAAATCTACGGTGCAACTCCTGCCATTCAGGATGTCACCTTTGACGTGGAACCGGGAGAAATCTTAGGTTTTCTAGGCCCAAACGGTGCTGGAAAAACGACGACAATGCGGGTTTTGGCAGGGTACTTGCCCGCCACTAGTGGCACCGCCCGCATTGCGGGTTATGATGTCCACGAATATTCTATGGCGGTACGGCAGCGGATTGGGTATTTACCCGAAACGCCCCCGTTGTACCCAGAAATGACCGTTGAAAGCTTTTTACATTTTGTGGCGCGGATTAAGGGGATTTCCAGCGGCGATCGCGCTAACAAAGTCACCTCGGCCATGGCACGCTGCAACTTATCAGAAAAGCGCCAAGTCCTGATTCGCAAGCTTTCTAAGGGCTTTCGGCAGCGAGTCGGCATTGCTCAGGCGATCGTCCATGACCCCCCCGCGATCATTCTAGATGAACCCACCGTCGGACTTGACCCTCGGCAAATTATTGATGTTCGTAACTTAATTAAAAGCCTGGCTGGAGAGCATACCGTTATCCTCTCTACCCATATCCTGCCGGAAGTGAGCATGACCTGCAACCGCGTGGCGATCATCAATCGCGGTAAAATCGTTGCCACTAATAGCCCAGAAAACCTGATGGCACAGTTTTTTAGTCGGGGGTCAGGCTATGAGTTGGAAGTAGATGGAGACGCTACGGAACTGCAAAAACTCTTACAAGTGCTGCCAGGAGTCTGCTTAGTCGAACTGGTTCCGTCGCCGGATTTGCCAGTCAGCCGCTCCCTGCTCCGCGTCATCTCGGCACCGGGATCGGAACCGGGACGGGATTTGGTCGCTGTCACTGTGGGCGCAGGTTTGGGATTGCATGAAATGCGCCGCACTCGCGCCACACTAGAAGATGTCTTTTTAGAATTGACAACGCAGGAAACAAATGTTGCACCGTTAGCCCAGGACGAACGGTCGTCGGCATCTCTAGAGAACGAGGATTTAGAACTACAGAGCGAGGAGGAGTAATGGGTGTAATTATCGGCAACATCTTGGCAATTTTCCGCAAGGAATTGCAGGGATACTTTGCTTCGCCCTTAGCCTATGTGGTGGCAGGGGTGTTTTGGTTACTGGCAGGTTTCTTTTTTGTGGCAATTTTGCTCAGCCCGGAAGGGATCATTCAGCAGGTTGCCACCAGCGATCAACTAGGAGTACCAACGCCACCAATTGATGTTGCCTATGAGTTTTTACGCTACTTTCTCAGCGTTATGGGGTCGCTAGCATTATTTGTGCTGCCAATTCTTTCGATGGGATTGTATGCCGAAGAACGCAAGCGCGGTACTTTGGAACTGCTGGCGACCTCACCCATTACAAACTGGGTCGTTGCGGTGGGGAAGCTGCTAGGAGTAATCGCCTTTTTTACCGTCATGGTACTGCCGTTGCTGGCTTATGAAGCGATCGCCTTGGGGGCGAGCAATCCTCCGATTCAACCGGCTGTCCCTTTACTCGGTCATTTAGGCTTAATTTTACTAGCGGCTTCTATTCTTTCTTTAGGAATGTTTATCTCTTCCCTCACCGAAAGCTCAATTTTGGCAGCCATCCTCACCTTTGCCCTAATTTTATTTCTCTGGGTAATCGATCTAGTTGCCAAAAGTGTTGGCGGTTCCTTCGGTGAAGCCTTGGGTCATCTTTCGCTCCTGAAGCACTACAACAACCTGATACAAGGCGTTATGGATACCAGCAGTCTAGTTTTATTTGCCAGTTACATTATTCTCGGCTTATTTCTCACCGCCCAGTCAATTGAAGCCCTACGGTTCCAGCGGTCTTGATGGGGACTGGCTAATGGCTAGTGGCAATCAACGATGATTCATTGAACGATGAACCACGAACCATCACCAATTAATGACTTGGTTAATCCAATATGAAGACGGTTAAAAAGAACGCTAGATACTTCAAATATCTCTTTTTGTTTGGCCCACTCTTGGTAATCGCGGGGGTGACGGCGGGAATTGTTTCTGGTGCTTGGTCAGGGGTGCCGTTGGCGATATTGATTGCTGGATTCGTCATTATGGGACTGTGGCTGCTGGTAATTTCCGGCACCAAGGGTTTTTGGGGACGGCGTTCCACGCAGGCAGGAACGAATGCGATGATCGCAACGCTGTCAATGTTGGTAATTTTGGGGCTGATTAATTTTCTCAGCGTCCGTTATGGAACGCGAGTAGATTTAACGGAAAATCAACTCCTTAGCCTTGCCCCCCAATCTCAGCAGGTCGTTAGGAATTTAGAGCAACCTGTGAAGGTGTGGGTGTTTGACCCCAACCCTGACTTAAGCGATCGAGAACTACTGGAAAATTACCGCCGCTACAGCCCTAATCTAGAGTTCCAGTTTGTTGACCCCCAAGTACAACTCTCCCTGGCGGAGAAGTTCAAGGTGCAGTCGCCGCGAGAAGTGTATTTGGAGTATGGGGCCGAGCGACAGCTGTTGCAATCGTTGAGTGATACAGAACGGCTTTCGGAAGTTCGGTTGACGAATGCGATTGAAAGATTAACTAGCGATCGCATTGATACTGCCTACTTTCTCCAGGGTCACGGCGAACGCCCCTTAGAACTGGTAGAAGGCGGACTCGCCCAGGCGATTAGCCGCGTAGAAGAGAAGAACTTTATCCCCCAACCCCTAAACTTGGCAGATCGAGCTGCTGTGCCAGAAGATGCTTCTCTGGTAATTGTTGCCGGGCCAAAACGCCCGTTGTTTGAAGGGGAAGTCAGGGCATTAAGAGACTATCTGGCGACGGGAGGAAGCTTGCTGCTGATGATCGATCCGGATACTAATCCGGAACTGGATAGTCTTTTGGAAGATTGGGGGGTGGAAATCGATAACCGGATTGTTATTGATGCGTCGGGACAGGGACGGGTAGTAGGTTTAGGCCCAGCCACTCCCTTAGTCACCAACTACGGCGATCATCCCATCACTCAAGACTTTGGCAATGGGATTTCCTTTTATCCTTTAGCACAACCTGTACTGACGACTCCTGTAGATGGAGTCAGGGAAACGCCCTTGCTGCTGACCAATGAGCAAAGCTGGGCAGAAAGTACTCCTGAAACGCAACCGTTGGAGTTTAATGAAGAAGAAGGCGATCGCATTGGCCCCCTCGTTTTGGGTGTGGCACTCAGCCGCCAAACCAACACCCTATCAGCCTCACCCTCACCTAGCCCCGAAGCCTCACCTTCACCAGACGCCACTAGCCAGACGGAGCAAAAATCCTCAGAATCTCGCCTGGTGGTCATCGGCAACTCTAACTTTGCTACCAACAACTTATTTGAGCAGCAGCTCAATGGTGATGTCTTTCTCAATTCCGTCAGTTGGCTGGGTCAGCGGGATGAGCAAGCGCTCTCCCTTCGCCCTAGAGAGCAAACCAACCGCCGCATTAACCTCTCCCCAGTACAAGGCAGCGCTCTGGCTTGGATATCTCTTTTACTCGTCCCTTTGCTCGGTTTTACAACCGCTGGGGTGATTTGGTGGCGACGCCGTTAGGATTCTGGATGCAATTAAACATTCTCAAGCGTTTCTGATGAAATTACAGCGAACAACTCTGGTTTTGTTAGTTTCAGCCGTATTTTTAGGCGGTTTTGTCTATTTTTATGAAACTCAAGAGGCAACTCAGCGGGAAGTAGCTCAAGCTAAAGAAGGAACCATCTTTTCTTTTAAAGAAGAGGATATTCAGGCGTTTACGCTTAAAACTGAAGCAGAAACTTTAGCCTTTGAACGTGTTAGCGACGGAGAATTTGGCTGGCGGATGAAGAAACCGAAGGATGCTCCCGCTTCCGGTGCCGCCGTATCTTACTTACTCAATTTGTTTGAAGGAAAAAGCGATCGCACTCTCACTGTCCCGGCAAAAAATAGGGCTGAGTATGGGCTGAAAAATCCCCAGGCAACAATAGAAGTCAAGCTAAAAAATCAGCAAACTCACAAATTCCTTTTGGGAAAGCCCAACTTCGACCAAAGTTCCTTGTATGCCTTAACCGATCCACCTAATCAGACATCCCAGCAACTAGAGGTGATGTTAGTTTCATCAAACTTCGAGAATGCCGTCAATCGTCCTTTGTCAGAATGGGAACGCAAAGACGATGTGATTGATGGGAAAACATCAGATAGTACCGAGAAGCCTGTGGCTGAAGGAAAACCATCCGATAGCACCGAGAAGCCAGCGGCTAAAACGGAGGATACTAGCAACAAACCTGCGGCTGAACCGAAACCATCCGATAGCACCGAAAAGCCAGCGGCTAAAACGGAGGATACCAGCAACAAACCTGCGGCTGAAGAAAAACCATCCGATAGCACCAAAAAGCCAGCGGCTAAAACGGAGGATACCAGCAACAAACCTGCGGCTGAAGAAAAACCATCCGATAGCACCAAAAAGCCAGCGGCTAAAACGGAGGATACTAGCAACAAACCTGCGGCTGAAAATCAAGAGTAGCTAGATCGAATGGACATTACCACATTAAATATAGGTAGAAGGGAAGAAAGACAATGCTGGTCTTCCCTTGCTATCGTAGAGAGATCTTTCAATAACTCTCAGGGCAACCTCCTATCAACTCCCTAATCTGCCAGCCAGAAGTAATAAATTATGGATTCTCTGCTTTCCATCCTTGCCCCGATGATTTTGGTTGTCATTGGTTACGGTGTGGGGGCGACAAAAATTGTTAATGAGGGTAATGAAGCCTTAGTGGAGCGTTTAGGTCAGTATCACAAACGCCTTGATCCAGGGCTTAACTTCATCATTCCAATTATTGACAGAATTGCGGTGGAAGAAAGCACGCGTGAGCAGGTTCTAGACACCCAATCGCAGCAGGCAATCACCAAAGACAACATTGCTGTACAAGTCGATGCTGTCGTCTTTTGGCGGATTATGGATTTACAGAAGGCATATTATGAGGTTGAGCAAGTCGAAGACGCGATTGAAAATTTAGTAATTACGACATTGCGATCGCGGATTGGAGAATTGCCCCTCGATCAAACCTACTCTTCCCGAGCAGATATTAATAAGCGCATTTTAGAGCAGCTTGACGACGCTACCGGGGGTTGGGGCGTGAAGGTTAACCGCGTGGAAGTGCAAGAAATCAAGCCTCCCAGAACGGTATTGGAGTCCCTAGAGAAGGAACGCGCTGCCGAAAGCCAAAAACAAGCCGCCATCTTTGAAGCCGAAGGTACCGTAAAGTCGATCCAGATGATTTCCCAAGCCCTGATGAGTCAGCCGAATAGCGAGCAAGTCTTGCGTTTCCTTGTTGCTCAACGCTACGTCGAAGCCAATCAGAAATTGGGTGAAAGTAATAACTCTAAAGTTGTTTTCATGGACCCAAAGGCATTGTCAGAAGCTCTGACAGACTTAATGTCTACTCCAGAAAATCCCACTATTTCACCACCACCTCCACCCCAACAGCCTTAGGATTGGTGATGGGGAGGCGATTCTTCTCAGCACGCTATCAAAACAACTCTCAAGTCACCATTAGTCACCTTTTGTGCGCCAGATAGCATCAGCTACTTGACAGATATCGCGCATTTCTGCTACGTCATGTACGCGAAGGAGATCTGCACCGAGGGCGATCGCGCTTGCACAAGCGGCTCCTGTACCCCAGAGGCGTTTTTTAGGGTCAGGTTGGTCTAAGATGCGACCGATAAAGCTTTTCCGGGAAACTCCTACGAGAATTGGCACCCCTAGAGGGCGAAAATCTGGCAACTTCCGCAAAATTTCCAGATTTTGCTCCATATTTTTGGCAAAACCAATACCAGGGTCAATAATGATGTGTGTTCGGTCAATTCCCGCCGCCACAGCCGCCCCAATTTGCCGCTCTAGAAACTCGTAAATCTCCCCAATTAAATCCTGATAATCCGTTAGCTTTTGCATCGTTGCTGGGGTGCCTCGGATATGCATCAAAATAATCGGTACACCTAGTTCAGCAACGACTGGCAACATCTGGGGGTCATAGGTGCCGCCAGAAATATCATTAACCGTATCCGCACCCGCTTCTACAGCCGCTCGTGCCACGGCGGAGCGGGTGGTATCCACAGAAATCGGCACGGAGGATTGCCCTCGCACAGCTTGCACTATGGGGATTACCCGCTCTAACTCTGCCTCTAGCGAAATTTGCTCGGCACCCGGACGCGTTGATTGTCCCCCGATGTCAATGATGTCCACACCCTCTGCTATGAGCCGCTGTGCTTGCGCTAAAGCAGCCGCCTGAGAGTTGAACTCTCCCCCATCACTAAAGCTATCTGGGGTGACATTCAGAACACCCATCAGGTAGGTACGTTGACCCCAGTTAAATAAGGTAGTCATTAGTAATCAATGGGAATAACTAATGGTTCATTGCCAGGATTTTCAGTCGGTCAACTTAAAAAACTAACTCCCCAGCCCCTTTCCTACTAGGGAAGAGGGGTCAGGGGAGAAGTTAGCATTTATTAACATTTAAGTAAGTTGACCGACTTACTAACCCGTCTTTGCTTCGCCAGCTCGCTATTGATAATTAACAATCCGTGCAAAGCTACCAGCTTCCAGGCTGGCACCTCCGACTAATGCTCCGTCAATTTCCGGTTGAGCCATGATTTCATCAATATTGTTTGGTTTCACCGAACCACCGTATTGAATCGGCACATCAGGGTTAGTCAGACAGCTGCGAATCAGACCGATCACCCGGTTGGCTTCTGTCGCTTCACAGGTGTCGCCAGTACCGATCGCCCAAATCGGTTCGTAGGCAATGACAAGATGCTGCTGATCAACACCGTCTAAGCCTTTTTCTAGCTGAGTGTTAATAATGGTTTCAATTTCGCCAGCCTCTCGCTGTTGCTTCGTTTCCCCAACGCAAAGAATCGGGATCAGACCATAATTCTGGGCGGCTTTCAAACGTAGGTTGACGGTTTCATCGGTTTCGCCAAAGTATTGACGCCGCTCGCTGTGACCGACGATCGCATAACGTACCCCAATCTCTTGCAACATCGGGCCAGAGATTTCCCCGGTGAAGGCTCCGTTAGCTTCCCAGTGGATATTTTGTGCCCCAAGTTGCACCAGGCTACCATGCAAGTTTTTTGAGAGGGTACCTAGCGATGTGAAGGGAGCACACAAGATAACTTCCCGCTCTGATGGGGTTTCTTCTAGCTCAGGCAAAAACCCTTGTAAAAACTCAGAGGCTTCCCCTTGAGTTTTGTACATTTTCCAGTTTCCAGCAATGACTATTTTCCGCACAGCTTAACGAGATCTTCTCCAAACCACAACGCACCCTTTAGTTTATAGCTTTAGGGAACGGTTTATCTCCTCAACCGCAGAAGACTAACTTGAGAAATGTTTTACTGACACAATCTGAGCATAATTTTACTCTTGGTAATTTTTGCTCGTGCCCTACAATCGTGATGATTGTGCCTTAGTCTGTAAACCAATAACACTCAAGCCTTGCAGTTGGTTATGCCAAATTTTCCTGAGCATCGTGGTGAACTACCAGAACGTCTGCATTGGTTAAATCTCGCCCACTATTCCCGGCTTGCCTACTGGGTTTATTTTCGTCCCCATTCCCTTCATTGCTATCTCTACCAGGCAAGTCCTGAGGTTTACCAGCTACGAGGCTACCGGAAGTTGTTGCAGTCTTGGAAGCTGCCTAGCTATCGAAATGTTTATCTCATGCTTCCTGTGGCGATCGCGTTATTTTCCCTATTTGTTGCCTTAGCGGTGGTGCTGTACGCCCTGGGAACGGTGCAGGGAAACACGGCTTGGGTGAATGCGCTGGCGGTAACACCGAATGGGCAAATTGCTGTTTCTGCGGCTGGCGATCGCGCGATTAAAGTGAAAGTGCCTTCGGCTGATAGTACGTTGAAGGTGTGGAACTTGCGCTGGGGTTCAGAACTGCACACCCTGCGGGGACATCGTTCGGGAGTCACGGCTGTGGCGGTAACGCCGGATGGCAAGCAGGCGGTTTCAGCATCACGCGATCGCACTCTCAAAGTTTGGGATATTCAAAAAGGTTCAGAGCTGCACGACCTCCGGGGACACCAAGACTGGGTGACCAGTATCGTGCTGACTCCCGATGGGAAACGGGGAGTTTCTACGGGTGCTGACCGAACGCTCAGGGTTTGGGATCTACAGACAGGAAAGGAACTGCAAACCCTTGAGGGTCATAACGATATCGTCTGGGCAGTTGCCTTGACTCCTGATGGACAACGTGCGGTTTCCGCCAGTGGCGATCGCACTTTGAAGGTTTGGGATGTACAGACAGGAAAAGAACTGTACACCTTAACAGGACATAACGCTTGGGTAACAGGAGTTGCCGTCACTCCCGATGGACAGCAAGCCATTTCTGCCTCCGTTGACCAAACCCTAAAAGTGTGGGACTTACAAACGGGCAGAGAACTTCAAACCCTTAGGGGTCATCAAGGCTGGGTCAAAGGTGTGGTGATTACCCCCGACGGACAAAGAATTGTCTCGGCGTCCGCCGATGGCACCTTGAAGATTTGGGACTTGCAAACTGGTAAAGCGTTGCACACCCTCACCGGACATCAGGGTTGGGTGACAAGTGTGGCTCTTTGGGGCGATGGGCAAAAAGTTGTCTCGGCTTCCACTGACCAAACCGTGAGGACTTGGGACGTACAGACGGGTAAAGCGTTGCACACTTTAACCGGACATCATGCTTGGGTAACAGCGATCGCCGTACTGCCCAACACCCCCCGCATCCTCAGCGCCTCTTTTGACCGCTATCCCAAACTGTGGAACCTAAATCGCGGTACAGAACTAACGATGAGTGGTGTAGTAACTCAATCAGTGGGATTAGATGTGGGCTTTACTACAGCTTGGGTTTTAGCCGCAATTTTTGCCGCCCTTAGTGTGGCATTAGTATTGGCGATCGCTATGATGCTGTTTGGCGTAGCAGGCAGCATTGTGGCTAGCTTGCTATTTACTTTTGTGGGTAGCTTGGTCTTTTGTTTTGCCTATCTGGTTGTAGACCGGATTGCCTCTGACCCCTTACTCAAGGGTGCCTACAATGCCGTGAATATCGGTACAGGTCTGATCGTCATTTTCGGAATTGTCTTGGGTATAGTGATCGGTGTCGCCTTTGGTTTAGTCAATCGCAAGACACTAGGAGTCTTTGCCAGTATCGTTTTCATTGGAGTGATTGGCATTGCCGTCGCTATTGTCGTTGCCAGTGTGGTAACGCCCTCAATTAGCTTTAAAGGTCGCTTGTTACCAGGAATTCGCGCCGGGATAGCCGTCAGCATCACCTTCAACTTGCTGGTGGCGCTGGGAGCGTTGCGGCTGCCGTTTTACCCGATTGAGTTCCTAATGGCGCTCTATGGGCGGTTTAACCGGGGATGGCATCCGGCGCTATGGGATGAGTTACTAGTCTTGCCTGTACCAGGAACAGGGAGGTTTTTGCGATCGCATCTGCGTGCCTCGGAACCGGAAGGACTGGCATCTGTCGCCGCCGTCGCTCGCAACCCGTTCCAGCGCGGTTATGCCCAACACGCCCTCTCTACCTATCTCCACTCCCAGCCTGACCCCCTACAGGCTCTCTATCGCCTGCTAAATCATCCCGCTCTCAACACCTACGCTGTCGCCCCTATTAGTCAGCCCGACTGGCAGCTATTGCCCACAACTCGGCAGCTATTTTTAGGCGAACTGGCGCATCGCTGGGTAGATTGCAGCAGCGACGGTACAAACCAACTTACCGAAGGCGTCGTTTGGAATGTCACCAAATTCAGTCGTAAACGCCAACAAACCCCCCTAACTCGATTGGCGGGAATGCTTTATGAGCTTTCCTACATAAAGGCACAAGATATTAATTTATCTAGTTACGAGAAAGTTTATGGCAGTCTCGCACCGTACCCCGGCAGTCAAGAAATTGACGCTTCTTTTGCTGCTTTGTCTGATTTCTTGACTTACAACGAGTTAGGTGATTTAAAAAAAGCGGCGATCGCTATTTCAAAACTCACGACTGATCAGACGGCGATTCGTCCGACAGTGCTAACAGCAAGCGATCGCTTAGGCAAAATTGCCGCCCTGGTGACTAGCCCACAGCCCAACTCAGTGGAACAATTAGCCACCTTTGCCCGCGCTACTCGTAGGCTTGACGTGCTAGATGATTACGTTGTTGAGCAAGTAGCTATGCCAGAGCAAAGCATTTTGCGGCGCATTGTCTACCAATGGCGGCAGTTGATTAGCAAAGCGGCAGGAGAGAGAGAAAGTATTTAAGGGTCTATGTCAGAGCTTGTAGAGACGGGATCAGCTCTCTTACTATTAGCTCCCCTTGAGAAATTCAGCTATGCGTTGCACGGCTGTCTCTAGTTTCTCTGGCTCATGTACCAAAGCAAAGCGGACATAACCTTCTCCAGCTTTGCCAAATCCGGCACCAGGGGAAGCCGCCACCCCCGTCTTTTCAACCAATTGAGTGCAAAAGTCAATTGAGTTTTCTGCCCAAGGTTCCGGTAACTTTGCCCAAATGTACATGGTGGCGGCGGGGGTGGGAACTTGCCAGCCAATGTTTTGCAAGGCATGGATAAAAGCGTCCCGGCGAGTGCGAAATGTTTTCACGGCGTCTTGAACGCCTCTTTGATCGCCCTGCAAGGCAGCGATCGCCCCCTGCAAAATTCCCCGATACTGGTTAAAATCAACAACCGCCTTTACCTGCCGCAAGGCTTGAATTAATTTGGCATTGCCGATGGCGTAGCCGATGCGGAAGCCCCCCATGTTGTAGGACTTGGAGAAGGTAAAAAATTCAATTGCCGTCTCTTTATTGGTATCGGCTTGGAAAATTGAAGGCGCAAGGGACTGGGAATTAATAATTTCTCCTGTACCGTCTTCTTGATCGACAAACACCAAGTCGGCATAAGGGAAGTCGTGGACTAACACCAGATTATGCTGACGGCAAAATTCCACCGCTTCCTGGAAAAAAGATAAAGGCGCGATCGCGGTTGTCGGATTATGGGGATAGCTCAACACCATCATCCGCGCCTGTGACCGCACTAACGGCGGAATATCAGCAAAAACTGGCAAAAAGTTGTTTTCCGCTAACAAGGGCATCGGGTAAATTTGCCCCCCTGCTAGATAAACGCCGCCGACATGGGAGGGATAGCCAGGGTCTTGCAGTAGAGCAATATCCCCAGGGTTCAGTACCGCTAGCGGTAAATGCGCCGTTCCTTCCTGGGAACCAATCAGCGACAATACCTCGGTTTCTGGGTCAACCAGGATACCAAACTTCTGGGTGTACCAATGGGCAACAGCTTGCCGGAAGTATTGGGTGCCATGAAAAAGCAAGTAACCGTGGGTACTGCGGTCTTGCAAGGCGTCACGCATGGCATCTAGGACATGCTCTGAGGTGGGCAAGTCCGACGATCCTAAGGACAAATCGATAATGTCTCGCCCGGATGCTCTGGCTTTGGCTTTTGCCCGATCCATATCGGCGAAGACGTTGGCTTGCAGAAGTTCTAAACGTTTGGCAAACTGCATACTAGTTATCAGTCATTGGTGCTATCTCCCCATCCCCTATTCACCCGGCGACAGGGGACTTTCCAGGATAGCAAGAGACAATGCTACAGGTAATTGCCTCTTGCTAATGGGTGGTTATCCTAGATGGCTTTCTAGCATACTTGCTATTTTTTGTTTGCCCACTGCGCCTTCCTGGGATTCTAGCAACTCTGTATTTTTATAGAGTCTGAAGGCGGGAACGCCTTCTACCTTACACGCTTGCACGGAATCAGGATTGGGATCGACTTCTATTTTGACTACTTTTAAGCGATCGCTATAGGCATCGGCAGCCCAATCTATTGATGGCGATACCAGTTTGCAAGGGCCACACCAAGATGCCCAGAAGTAAACCAGCACAGGCATTTCTGATTGTAAGACTTCGTTTTCAAACTCGGCATCGGTAATTGTAATAACGCTGCTCACGTAAATCTCCTGGAATGGTTGGAAGCCCTGCCTATGAAAGAGCAGGGAGGAAAGCCGACTCAAGCGACTTTAGTCGCCTAACTCTTGATTTTCTCTAATCATCCGCTTTATTGCTGCCGATAAACTACATCCCCACCCGGCTGCAATTTTTACAAGTTTTTCAAACTCGTAATCGTCTAAGTAGGCAGGGACAGGATGTTTTTTGGTAGGCATAACCAGTACTAACATAGTGTTATTACTATGTTAGTATGTATAAAGGAGGTAAAGCAATGTTTGGATGTCAACAAAATCTAATTTCAACGAATAAAGAAACTCAGGCAATTTTGAAATATCTTTGCTCTGAATTTGTAAAATTGACAAATTGCGGGATCTACTATTCACGCCAACTGTATTTCAAGACTGGCAGAATTCCCAATCGTGCAGAGTTGCATAAAGTTTTAGGAACAGAAAACCGGAATCTGCACTATCGAGCCTTCTACTCCGACAGGGCGCAGCAAATCTTGACGGGCGTGGCAGAATCCTTTAAGTCATTCTTGGGACTACTCAAAGGGATAAAGAAAGGAACGGTGACGCAGCGCCCCAAGCTTCCTGGCTACCGTAAAGGTGGAATGGCACTAGTAACGTTTACAGGACGCTCTGTAAAGCTTATAGATGGAATGTTGCGATTCCCTCTAGGAAGCAAGGTCAAGGCTTGGTTTGGGCTGGACTCTTTCTACCTGCCCATGCCATCTAACCTGGACTCCAATGTAATCAGAGAGTATCGAATTCTCCCTCGTAACGGCTGTTTCTATCTAGAACTTATCTACAAGACTGCTACTATTCAGGCAGATGTAGATCCTACTAAATGCCTGTCAATCGATCACGGAATAGATAACTGGATAACTTGCGTGAGCAATGCAGGTACTAGTTTTATTGTTGATGGCAGGCATCTGAAATCATTAAATCAAGGAGACGCTCCATCGGAACGCCTCCCCTTGTGCAAGATGAAGAAGTTGTGAGACTTGCCAGGGGCAATGATCTCACTAAACACTCAAATGACCTACATCTGGTTGAGTTGCGATCGCAGAGACTCTAGCTCATCATCCACAGCAGAATCAGAGGGCGTCTTCTTTGTTTCCTCAGAAGCAGGCAACGCTTGTTGGTTTACAGAACCGCCAGTGAGACTGGCTTTCATGGCTGCCAATTCATCATCAACATCGCTGCCCGATTCCAGCATGGCAAATTGCTGTTCTAGGTCATTCCCTGTCAGCTCATGAGCTGCCTGAGAACGTGCCTCCAGTTCCAGCACTTTGTCTTCCATCCGCTCAAAGGCACCCATGGCGCTGCTTGTGCCCAAACGCCCAATAGTGCTTTGCAGTTGCTCGTTGGCTTTGGCTGCTGCTGCTCGCGACTTGAGCATGTCTTTTTTCGTCTTGGCTTCGGAAATCTTGCTCTCCAAGGCGATCAAGTTGCGCTTGAGCGTATCTACTTGACCATTTTGCTGATCGAGCTGGGTTTTCAGTTGGGTAGCCGTATCCGTATTCGTCTTCCGGCGCACCAGCGCTTCCCGCGCCAAATCTTCATCCCCTTTTTGTAGGGCTAACTGTGCCCGTTGCTGCCAACTGTTCGCCTCCGATGTCGTTTTGTTGTACTGTTGCTCAGTACGTTTTTGAGTGGCAATCGCCCTGGCAACTGCCTGACGCAGTTGGATCAGGTCTTCTTGCATGTCAATAATGGCTTGCTCCAAAATCTTTTCTGGATCTTCTGCCTTACTGACCATGTCGTTCAGATTTGCCCGGACAACTCTGCCAAGACGATCAAATAATCCCATGACGCTTTCTATCCTCTCGGAGTGTACAAATTAGGTATGGCGCAGGTTCCTGCCCGTCAGCCTACTGATGTGAAGGTGCAAGTTACTGTACCTTCTCCCGTCTCCGGTCTTGAGCGTCAAGCGCGGAGTTACTCAAAACACCCATTGGGAAAACCTTAAAGACAGGATACTTCAGATCCAGTTTAAAAACTTTCAGAGGAAAAGTGCCAGCCTACGGTGAGTTTCTTTAAACTTTCAAATTTCCTCTTGAGTTGAACGGAGCTGATTAAGTTCCGCTTCTATCGCCGGATCAGAAGAATTTCTGGCTTCAGTGGCTGGCAGTTGTGCTTGATCACTACCCGTGATTCTATTGGTTTTCATCGCCGCCAATTCCGCCTCAATATCGTCGCTACCTTCTAAGGCAGCAAATTTCTTGTCTAGGTCATCTGTACCCAACTCTTGCATGGCTTCTGACTGAGCTTCGAGTTGTAGCACTCTGTCTTCCATGCGCTCAAAGGCACTCGATGCACTACCTGTCCCGACAGTCCCTAACATTTCGTTAATTTTTTGTGACGCTTGTGCTGAGCGTGCCCTCGCCACAAATAAATCTTTTCTGGTCTTCGCTTCCGAAATCTTGCTCTCCAGTGTCCGCATATCGTCCTTAAGCTTATTGACAATCCCGCTTTGCTGTGAAAGCTGGGTTTGCATCGCTTGGGCAGTTTGTAAATAGGTTTTTCGCCGCGTTAACGCTTCTCTAGCTAAATTGTCATCACTACTATTGAGAGCAATCTGGGCACGACGATACCATTCTTCTGCGGTTGCCTGGGCTTGAGCGCTTTGGCGTTCGGTGCGTTTTTGAGTAGCGATCGCCTGAGCCACAGCTTGCCGCATCTGAATCAAATCCTGCTGCATATCTTCTACAGCCTGCTCCAAAACTTTTTCTGGATCTTCTGCTTGCCCAACCAAGCTGTTGATATTACCGCGAATTACTCGCAGGATGCGGTCAATCAATGCCATGACGCCTTTCCCTTCTCACTACTGCGGCTGCTCTGTGGAGCCTTACAACATCATGGTATATCTAGCCGCAAAAAAAATCCCTGACTCAAACCGGTGAGTCAGGGATTATCAATCAGGGTGCATCTACCACTCCACTGTTCTAGGATTAAAGTCATAGATCCGGATAGTTCCCCAAAAATTAGTGACAATACAAGAAGAAACGACTTCATTTGGAGATTCCCCTAGTCTCCAAAGGCAAGCGTGGGAAACATTCTGTTAATTCAATTCATCTAAAGACCTAAGGGAGCACTATTTAGTCTCACGCGCTTTGAAATTGAGCAAACTTGACCTGACAATACCAGTGACACAGGAATTTCACATCTCTGTGACTCCCTTAGGGGATGACGACTATCTGGTGCGAATCGAACGAGTCGCCCCTGGAGTTGCTCTGGCAGAGGAGCAAATCCATTGGCCAGTGGAAAACTGGTTGCAGCAGGCGAGACAGCTCATGAATGACCCCCTCTTGGGTGTGTTGCAGGGAAATGCTCTGTTGCAGGAAGACAGTTTTGTCTTTCCGATGGCAGGAAAGTCTGCTAGTCCATCGGCAAATAATTTAGTAGCACTAGGTCAGCAACTGTATGAGGCGTTGTTTCAGGGCAGCTTGCGGGATAGCTGGATGATGGCGCAAGCGATCGCCCAAAATCAACGCTCTGTTCTCCGCCTCCGCCTAGGACTTAAAGGTAACCGCTTACCGAGGCTGCCTTGGGAAGTGCTTTATGCCGGAGATCGCCCCCTAGCGACGGGAACCGATATCGCCTTTTCTCGCTATCAGCTCAGTACAAAACTGATGAGTCCGTCACAGACTCTGGTATTTGAGCAGAACCAACCCTTAAAAATTTTGATGGTGATTGCTGGCCCCAGCGATCAAGAAATTCTGGAGTTAGCTCAAGAAGCCGCTCAGCTACAAGAAGAACTCAAGAGCCGCTCCCCTGAAGAACCGCCAGCGATTCAACTCACCATCCTCGAACAACCCGGACGTGAACAACTCACTCAAGCCCTAGAACAAGGTCGCTATCAAGTCTTCCACTACGCTGGTCACAGTAATCTGGGAGACTCTGGCGGAAATGTGTACTTAGTCAGCGGTCGCACTGGGCTGACTGAAACCTTAAATGGGGATGACCTAGCCGGATTGCTAGCCAATAATGGTGTCCAACTCGCTGTTTTTAACTCCTGTCGAGGTGCCTACACCGCTGCCTCCAGTGCCGACGATAATGGTAAAGAGCGAAATCTAGCAAAAGCCTTGGTAAAACGGGGAATTCCAGCCGTTTTAGCCATGGCAGAGCGAATTCCTGACGAAGTTGCCCTAACGCTAACGCGGCTACTCTACCGCAACCTCAATCAAGGCTACCCCATTGACCTAAGCTTGAGTCGGGCACGGCAGGGACTAATTTCAGCTTACGGCTCAAACCAGCTTTACTGGGCGCTGCCCGTGCTTTATCTGCATCAAGACTGGGACGGCTTCTTGAGCAATGTGGAAGCGGCGATGCAGGGCAGGGAAGCCCGTCTGAGCTTGGGCGCTCCGGCGCAGATGCTGCTGGCGGATGAGGTAGAAGATGCGCTGTTTACTACCCCACCCCTGTTGAACGATCTGTTGAGCGATCGCCATTTTCTGGATGAAGAAGAGGAGTTTGTTTTACCCACAGATGCAGATGCGACTGACTATAGCGAGGAAGCGCTAAATAGTTTTCTGGATGAGTTAGAGGCGGAAGACCTAGAGGGAGACGATCCCGCAGATTTTATTAAAGATTTGCTCGGTCAGCTCAACCAGGAATCAGAGCCACCGACGCTAGTTCCCTCCGAAGCCGTTAACTCAAACCTCACACATCGCCCGCCAAGTCCTGCTGTCCCAGCCCAGACCGCCGAGGTTCCCCTGCCAACGGTGCAAGTATCGCCGCCGACAAGTCCGGCAAAGGCTCAACAAAGCGATCGCCGCTCCCCTTTAGGTAGAGGGCGAAGTTGGCAGCAGCAATTTTTAAAAATTCCCCGGCGTGCCCTAATTCTCGGTGCTACTAGTGTTTTGGGCATTGCAGTTTTGGGGTGGTGGATTGCCCAAAATCAACGACCTAACCCCAGCGATCTCTTACCTTTGGATGCCTCAGCCCCCGTGGAACGGGTGAATCCCCTTAACTTCAGTAAAACGAATACTGCCACCCTCACAGCCACCGCTATTGAACAATTCAGTCGTGGAGACCTAGGTACTGGGCAACAGGCGGTAGAGGAATTACTTAACCGAGGGGCATTAGGCCCCGCAGAAGCTGCCCTAGCCGTCGTCCCACCACAGCAAATTGATCATCCAGAAATCAGCTTTTTGAAAGGGCGTCTCGCGTGGCAAGCGGTGCAAGCGGGTAGTAAAGACTATGCGGTGGGGGATGCTAGACGTTACTGGGAAACCGCTAATCAAAAGCAAGCAAATTCGTCTAAATACCTCAATGCCCTAGGTTTTGCTTACTACGTCGAGGGCAACTACGACCGCGCTAACCAAGCCTGGTTTGATGCGCTGTACTCCTTGGAGGAACAACAAGTTGCCGCCATCAAAACTGGCAAAACTCCCACAACAGAAACTTTGACGATCTACGCGGGATTAGCCTTGGGACTGCGGCAATTGGCACAAAAACAACCTACCGAGAAACAAGAGCATCTATTAGATGAATCTTTTAAGCTGCGTCAGAAAGTGCTCAGCGAAGACCCGATCAACTTTCAACCCGACGCTCTGAGTCAACGCTGGATTTGGCCAGAAACAGCCATTGCTGATTGGCGATCGCTTCTTGCTACTAGTGCTGAGTAGGGGGGCTGAGGCTAAGGATAGGGAGCAACAGCAGCCGGGATGATGGGAGAAGAACACAACATCTTATGTTCCTCATCCGTCTTTATCCTCGATTAACGATCCTGTAGCAAGGACGAGAGAGAGTGGCGTTTGCGGATATCCATCATCTCAGCCAGACTTTGATTTCCCCAATTCTGAGGCGGTTTTTCCTCTGGGGGTAAAACCGTCACATTGGTTTCTGGTTGGAATACCTGCGGCTGAGGTGTAACGACGGCAACTGGTATGGGAACGGGGTGTTTTTGTTTCTTCTTCTGAGCCGGAGAGCGCCGTTTTTTACGAACAACCGCGCCGGGCTTAGGTTTAGCACGTTTAATAGTTTTACGACCTTGGGTTGAGTAACGTAGTCCTTGAGTCACTAGCAGAGAACCAACAGCGCATCCCAAAGCCACAGTACCAAACAACCACAGCGGGAACTCTGCTTCTGGGGGAGGGGCTGGAGTCGCCACGATCGGGTCATTTTGAACCCTTAGGGTTTCTGTTGGCACGAGGACGGGAGACGGAGATGCGTTTTGTGCTGGGACGGGAGGCGTCGTAGGTTGGGGCTTTTGTGGTTCAACTGGGCCGGGATTGAGCAAAAAACCAAAGGAGGCGATCGCTCCCACCAAGGCAACGGTTGCCCAGATGCTACCCCAAAAAGCCAAGGGACGCGTTTGGAGCAGTTGGTGCAAGAACTTTAGGGAATACTCCTGTTCAGGAGGAAGATCCGATGGATTGAGCATCGACACCCTTAATCGAATAAATGTCAAAACGCGACGTTTCGCGGTCTCAGCCAGGTTAGCGACCGTGAGTACCGGAATTCTACCATGGGCAACTGATTGGTAGGTACTTAGAGAAATATTTGTCGCCAACTGACAAATATCCTCTGAAAAGCTCTAATTACTCACCAGAAATCGCTAGTATTTAATCTGACTTCATTGGCAAAAGGTGATACATCAGGATGGGAGTAAAGCTAACCCCTGCAACCAGTACAAGTGACGAATCACGACAAACTCATCGCTCCGAGACTCAACAGTTAATCGCTCCCTCAGATACAACCCCTGACTCCCCATCCTGGTCAATTGAGGAGAGTGAGAAATTGTATCGGATTCAGGGCTGGGGTGAGCCTTACTTTTCCATTAACGCGGCGGGTCATGTGACGGTGACACCAAAAGGAGATCGCGGCGGCTCTTTAGACTTATATGAATTGGTCGAAGCTTTGCGCCAGCGGAACTTGGGGCTGCCCTTACTGATTCGTTTTTCCGATATTTTGGCAGACCGAATTGAGCGGCTTCAGCATTGTTTTGCCCGCGCGATCGCTCGCTATAACTATCCCGGTAACTACCGGGGTGTGTTCCCCGTTAAGTGCAACCAGCATCGGCACTTAGTTGAGGAATTAGTGCGCTTTGGACAACCCCACCAACTGGGATTGGAAGCAGGGTCAAAGCCAGAATTAATGATTGCTCTGGCGACCTTAAAAACCCCAGACGCGCTGCTGATTTGTAATGGCTACAAAGACCGGGAATACATCGAAACAGCACTTCTAGCTCAGCGACTGGGACAAAATCCGATGATTGTCCTAGAGCAACTAGAAGAAGTGCCGCTCGTGATTGAAACTAGCCGCCAGTTGGGGATCGAACCCGTACTGGGCGTCCGAGCGAAACTCAGCAGCAAAGGAACAGGACGCTGGGGAAGCTCTACAGGCGATCGCGCCAAATTTGGGCTGACTATCCCCGAAATTATCGCTGGCGTCGAGCAGCTACGCGAAGCGGGAATGCTTCACTGCTTGCAGTTGCTGCACTTCCATATTGGTTCCCAAATTTGCGCGATTAATGTCATCAAAGACGCCATTCGGGAAGCTAGCCAGATTTATGTAGAGTTGAGCCTTCTGGGTGCCAACATGGGCTATCTCGATGTTGGTGGCGGATTGGGAATCGACTATGACGGCTCGAAGACCAACTTCCACGCCTCGAAGAACTACAACATGCAAAATTATGCCAACGACATTGTTGCCGAGGTCAAAGAAGCCTGTGAAGGGCGTAATATATCTGCTCCTACCATCATTAGTGAAAGTGGTCGGGCGATCGCCTCTCATCAATCCGTCCTGATCTTCAACGTTCTCAGCACCAGCGAGGTTTCCTCCCAAACACCTGTCCCAGTGCAGGAAAAAGAACACCTGATTATCCGCAACCTCTGGGAAACCTATCGCCAGATTAACAGCGAAAATTACCAGGAAGCTTATAACGACGCCATCCAGTTCAAAGAAGAATCCATCAGCCTGTTCAACTTCGGTTATCTGACCTTAACCGAGCGTTCCAGAGCAGAACAACTGTACTGGGCATGCTGCGACAAAATTCTCACCATTGCCAGAAACCAGGACTACGTCCCAGATGACCTAGAAGACCTGGAAAAGATCATGGCGTCTATCTACTACGTCAACCTGTCCGTTTTTCAGTCAGTCCCTGATTCCTGGGCAATTGAGCAATTGTTTCCCATCATGCCCATCCACCGCTTGGACGAAGAACCCACGCGACGGGGTATTCTGGCTGACCTCACCTGCGACAGCGACGGCAAAATTGACCAATTCATCGACCTGCGGGATGTCAAAGACATTTTGGAACTACATTCTTTGAAGCCCGAAGAACCCTATTACCTGGGGCTATTTCTCGGAGGTGCTTACCAGGAAGTGATGGGTAGTCTCCATAACTTGTTCGGGGATATTAACGCCGTTCACATTCAACTAACTCCCAAAGGCTATGAAATTGAGCATGTGGTTAAAGGCGATACTGTCACCGATGTTTTAAGCTACGTGCAATACGACGCTAAAGACTTGGTAGAAAGCATCCGCCGCCGGACTGAGCAGGCGCTAAAAGCCAACCGCATTACCCTCAAAGAGTCCCAGCGATTGCTGCAAAACTACGAGCGCAGTTTAAGTAGCTATACTTATCTGTCGTCCTAATCTTTGGTAGGGAAATGGGGAGCAGGGGAGAGAAGTGAGTCCTGAGTGCTGAGTGCTGAGTCCTGAGTGGGAAGAAAGGATGAAGTGTGAAGTATGAAGGATGAAGTGTGAAGTATGAAGGATGAAAGGGGTTATTGGTTCTCTTCCTCTCCCCTGCTCCCCTGCTCCTCTGTCCTCTGCTCCCCTGCTCCCCTGCTCCCCTGCTCCTCTGTCCTCTGCTCCCCTGCTCCCCTGCTCCCCTCATCCCCTAATGATCGCTTCCCAAGAGTTCCGCGATCGCTTGCCGCTCTAGAGGCTCTTGGGAGGGGAGAATCTGACGGGTATCGGTAATCAACCAGTCAAGCGCCGCCGCTTGGACATCAATCGTCGCCCCCGTCTTGTCCACGCAGTAGCGTCCAAATACCAACTTATCCACCAAGCGTACCCCCTGTCCTAGACGGGAGTACTCAAAAATCACACTGTTATCAACGGTTGCACCGCTACAGACCCAGCAATTCGGCCCAATCATTGTTGGCCCAATGATTTTTGCCCCATCTTCAATATGGGTCATTGCTCCGATGTACACAGGGCCCTGAATATCGACTTTGTCCCAGTTCACCGCTACATTCAAACCCGTGTAGATCCCTGGCGCGACGTTCCGTCCGGGAATAGAGACATTTTGGATTTCTCCCGTTAATACCCCGCGAACCGCACGCCAGTAGTCGGGAACTTTACCGATGTCTACCCACTGAAAGTCCATGGACACTCCATAAAAAGGAGCGTTCATTTCCACCAGTTTGGGAAACAAATCGCCACCGATATCAAACTCGACGCCGGAGGGAATGTAATCTAAAACCTCTGGCTCAAAAATATAAATCCCGGTGTTGATACAGGTGCTGAGAGCTTCTTCAACGGATGGTTTTTCCTGAAAAGCTTTGATCCGACCTGTCTCATCCGTAACAACGACGCCGTAGCTAGAAACTTGGTCTTTTGGCACCGTTTTCATCACGATGGTGGCAATTGATCCCTTTTCCTTGTGCCACTTCACCGCCTCTGTTAAATCCAGATCAATTAAAGCGTCACCGCACAACACGATAAAGGTATCGTCAAAAAAGGGATTGAAGTCGTGAATGCGGCGCATTCCCCCAGCCGAACCAACGGCTTTCCCGACTAGTTGTCCATCGACGATGTGACCTTCAAAGGAATAGGCAATTTCAACGCCAAAGCGCTGACCATCACGGAAATAGCTTTCGATCTCGTTTGCAAGGTGACTGACGTTGACCATCACTTGGTCAAAGCCATGCTGGCGAAGCAGTTCTAGTAGGAACTCCATCACTGGCTTTTGCAGGATGGGAATTAATGGTTTGGGAATGGTGTAGGTAATAGGACGAACGCGAGTTCCTTTACCAGCGGCCAAAATCATGGCTTTCATGAAAAATACTCCTCAACCCTACACAAATATTGTTTTGATCAACTGAGTCCGATTTTAACTAGTTAAAGCAAGGAGCGATGGATGTTCGCCATAACTGATGGCGAGAAACTGACCATTCCTTAGCTAAGAAAGCGCAGAGAAAAGAAATAATACGGCTATTTTAGAGGGTACTGCTAGAGAAGAGAAAGCGATCGCTCTTTGATAAGTATGAAGTCTGAATGAAGTTCTCTTCATCACCCCATCACGTTTATCTCTTCCGTCAGCAAACGAATGTTCAGGTCTTGATAGAACTCCTCTTGCGAGAGTTCGACCTTTGATTGTGCCGATAATAGCAGCAGCGCCCAGAAAACGGCAACGCGATCGCCATTAGGGGAATGTTCCGCATCATTGGAATCCCGCCGATGTGCCTCCTCCACAGCCGTGGGTGACATTGTCCACCACTCTAACAGTTGCTCTAAAGGTAGCCAACCTTCAGCCATACCCGACGCCACCCAGTGCTGGGTCAGAAATTGATCGAGCTGGGTGGCAATTTCGGTGAGATTTTCATCGTGAGCAAGTTGGGAGATTGCCTTCGCCGCTTGGCTGTGGGACTGAAGACGTGGACGACGAACGCGGCTAACAGCCGTCGGAGACTCTAACTCCGCTGCAATCTGCTGTAACTGCACAATCAACTCTTGCAACGTTACAGGTCGTCGTTTGGGCGGCGGGGCGGCAGGGCGACGGCGCAAATGGCGCTCCAGATGCCGGGGGAGTTGCTGTCCTCCCTCGGCGGTGAGTTCTTCTAAGTCGATCCCTTGGTCGTCTTCTGGCTCCTCAGAGTAAGCGAGGGTATCGGCTTTCAAAAGCACCAGCATCGATGCCCATAAAAATGCCTGACCCGACTGGGAAAGATTAGCATTGCGCTGCCCTGGTTCGCCGTCACCCAAGAGTGCCAACTCACTTAAACAGCGGTCAATGACCTCAATGACACGCACGTCCCAAGGGTCAATTTCGCCCCGTTGGGCAAGGTCAATTAAAAGCGCGATCGCTTCAGCCGCTGGTGTGGCATTCATTTGGTAATAAACGCCTCTGTTACGGATTCCACTTCTGCCTGAGTTTCTGCGGAGGGGAGAAGTTGCTGTTTTTCTTCTAGTTCAGCTTTGTACTGCTCGATATTTTGTTCGAGATCTTCAATGCGTTCATCCTTCGAGCGCAGTTTGCGGAGGTCTTGGCGAGACTCTATCTGCCGCTGCAACCGCGTCCAGACGCTGAAGAGCCACGCCAGCACTGCTCCAATTCCCATTGCCAAAATTAATTCAATGGATAAAGGTGCTTGTACCTGAACCCCATTGACAACTTGAATGGCGACTGGCTCCGTATTTTCTAAGCTGAAGAGAACCAGAGCTAAACAAACAGCGAAGATGATGACAAAGTTAATTTGTCGCATATTGACACTCCTTTAGTGAAATTCGGTTAATCAATAGTTAAAGGTGTGTAGTCAGGGCTAAAGCCCTCAAAATCTGGTCTAAGCCGTAACTACGAAATCAGTTTAAAAATTTTACAGGGCAACACAAAGTTTGATTTATTCTCACCTACTTATTTAGCGAGCCGTTCATGGTTTATCCGGTATCCTACCCTTGGCTACGCGAACGGAACAGAGCCGAATAGCCTTCACACTGCCCCTCATAGCGATCGCTATTTTCCCTTAATCTGGGATGCGTCGCTTAGGCGGGGGGCTAGGGGGAGGTGTGTTGAGGGAAATAACCTCAGTAGTGACGACAGGGGGCTGCCGCTGTCTGCGGATCGCCTCTAAGGTGCCTTTGATGGTGCCAGCGATCGGGACAGCAACGATCACACCCAGGAGTCCTGCCATTTGCGCTCCTATCAATAAGGTGATGAAAATCCACAAGGGGTTTAGCCCAATAAAATCACTCATCAGCTTTGGAGCCAACAGGTTGTCTTTAATCTGCTGTAGGAAAACTGCCGCGATCGCCACTTGCACCGCTAACCAAAAGTCTTGCAGCATTATTAACAGTGTCACTAAACCAATTCCCATGGCAGCCCCGATAATCGGGATCAACTGGGAAGCCCCAATTAGTAGAGCAAATAATAAAGCAAAGGGAGCTTTTAAAGCCAAGAAAACTGGAGTCAGCATGGCAAACATGAATAACCCCAGTAAAAGCTGGCTGATGAAAAATTTCTGGAAGTTCAGGCGTAGAGATTCGCTTAAGGGTAAACCAATGTGCGGCGGCAGAAGATTGACTATACCAAGCCACATCTGTTCCCCATACAGCAGCATATAGAAGGCAAGCACAACCACCAAAATCACATTCAACAGTCCCGTCAATGTGCCCAACGCCAAGCCCAAAGCTTGACTAGCTAGGGTTTCGGTGTAGGTTTCGATACGATTACTAAGTTGATTGGTAAATTCTTGGAGATCTAGGGGTAAACGTCTTGCCTTTCCCCAGGCGTACAAACGGTCTAGATTTTGGCTGCTGGTTTCTAGCAAGTTTGGGAGGTTGTCTAGTAGCTGGGTTAGTTGGTTCGTCAGAATCGGCACTAATGTCACTCCCAGGACAATTAGCAACGTCAGTGTTACTAACAAGACGATGGTGACGGCTTGAGTTCGGCTAAGGGGAAATCGCTCTAAGCTCCGAACACAGTAGTTGAGCAAAAACGCCAAGATGGCGGCGAGGGCTAGCACAGTAATCAGATGCTCAAAATATCGAAATACCTGAGACAGAATCCAGAGGTTTAGAGCAATCAATGGACCGCTCAAACCCAGAATTAAAAGGCGTGGAATATAGCCTGCTCGACGCATTACACCTCACCCTGATACAACTCAATTTGCCATAGTGCGATCAAACTCAAAATAACAATGAAGGTAAACCAAAGATGGATCTGAGCGTAGCGGATTTACGCAAGAATTACACCCGTCAAGGGTTGAATGAAGCGGATGCTGACCTAAATCCGTTTAAGCAATTTAGACGTTGGTTTGAAGAGGCTGTTGCTGCCGAGTTACCAGAACCGAACGCGATGACCCTTGCCACCGCTACTCCTGAGGGTAAGCCATCGGCAAGGATTGTGCTGCTCAAGGACTTTGATGAAACAGGTTTTGTATTTTATACCAACTATCACAGCCAGAAGGGGTCTGAGTTGGTTGCCAATCCTTGGGGAGCGATCGCGTTTTGGTGGGCGCAGTTGGAACGCCAGGTACGCATTGAAGGGCAGGTGGAAAAGGTTTCCGCCGCCGAGTCAGATCAGTACTATCACAGCCGCCCTCAAGGCTCTCAGCTAGGGGCGTGGGCATCTGATCAAAGTCAGGCGATCGCTAGCCGTGAGGTACTAGAAACTCGCTTACAGCAGCTAAAGGAGGAATACGAGGATAAAGAAATACCTCGCCCCCCTCACTGGGGTGGTTTCCGGTTAATCCCAACAGAGATTGAGTTCTGGCAAGGGCGTCCCAATCGGCTACACGATCGCTTACGGTATCGTCGAGAGCCGGATGAAAGTTGGGTGAGGGAACGTTTGTCACCTTGATTCAAACCAAACAAGTTTGATTTGAATTAAATATTTGCCTTTTGACTATCAGCGGAGCAAAGGATCAACTACTGCTTTTGAGGTGCCATCAGCAGAACTAAAGCCGCACCAATCAACAACCCTAAGCCGTGCGTCCAATAGGCAACAACGCCAGAATTAGCCTCTGCTGCTCCTGGGAGCTGACCAATTTCGTAGAACAACTGCTGCACAAACCACCAGAAGAAAAAGAAGATGGTAGGTAGCTCTATGGGAATGAAGGCAACCAGCAGCGGCAAAACGGCTTCTATTTTTGCCTTGGGGAAGCTGAAGAAGTAGGCTCCCAAGAGAGCAGCGATCGCTCCATTGGCTCCCACTAATGGCGTCGTCAGTGTCGGATCGACCCAAACTTGCACCATCTCTGTGAGAATGCCACCCAGCAGATAAAACCCCAAATACCGCCCATGTCCTAGAAGCCCCTCAACACTTTTCCCAAATACCCACAGGAAAAGCAGATTACCCAAAATCTGAGCAAAACTAGCGTGGAGAAATAGAGCAACAGGAAGGGAAAAAACTTTCAGAAGTAAGGCAACCCAGGTAGCAAAATTACCAGCCGTGAAGGCATCCGAAAAGACGCTACTCAGCCGTACCGGAACAACACCCCAGCTGTAGAGAAACTTACCCAGTTCGCCCGCCATCGAGAGTTTGACTTCCCAAAAGAATAGAGCAACAGTAAAGCCGATGAGTAAGTAATTGACAATCGGTGTGCGGCGACTACGGAGGTTATCAGCAATGGGGATCATTTTGTGTCATAGATGCTTCCAGTAAGGCAGGTATCTTCTTTGTGAATTAACCGAGATGATTAAACAAATCCGACAGCACGGTATTGGAGAACAAAAACCCTTCTGGTGCGGTTAGTCTCAATCGTCCCGTCGCTGGCAAGGGTTGGCTATTTTGCCAATTTAGGCGATCGCCCAAATTCCCGACCACTTCTACCCAGCCTTGCTGATAGTAGGGGTATAAACACCTGCCAATCTTGAAAAGCGTCTGTTCCCCAAACCGTTCTGCTAAAGCAGACAAACTCAGTCCTGCTGCTAGCCGCAAACCCAGCATCATCGTTTCTAGCAGCACATCTGACTCTGACAAGGCTTCCGCGCCATTAATTACACCACTCGCCTCAGTCAATTGTTGCACCCATTCGTAATATTCTCGTCTTGTCCGAGGTCGAGTAAATCGACAGCCTTGAGTGTAACTAGCGGCTCCCATACCGAAACCGTAGTAGGGGCGATTTTCCCAATACACGCGATTATGACGGCACTGGTGTCCGGGTTGGGCATAATTAGAAATTTCGTAATGTTCGTAGCCAGCGTTGCCCAAAATCTCATGGGCTAATTGATACATTTGGGCGGTAGTTTCGTCAGTCGGTAAGGGTTTGCTCCCCGGCTGGTACTGGCGTCCAAATGCGGTTACTGGCTCGACAACTAAGTCATAACTGGAGATGTGAGTGGGGGCAATTTCTACGGCGGCTTCTAAAGACGCCTGCCACTGTTCCAAAGTTTGATGGGGTAAGCCAGAAATCAGGTCTAAACTGAAGTCGGCAACCTCCACTTGGCGGATGGCATTCACCGCCGCAAAGATATCGCTCTTGTTGTGCGATCGCCCACAATTTTTCAGCAATTCATCTTGAAACGCTTGCACCCCTAAGCTTACCCGATTCACCCCCGCCTGCTGGTATCCCTGGAGCTGTTCGATACTGAAGGTACCTGGGTCCATTTCCATGGAGATTTCGCAGGTTGAGGCAATGCCAAACTGTTGATCCAGGACGTTTAACACATGTCCTAGCTGTTGGGTAGATAGCAGTGAGGGAGTCCCACCGCCAAAAAAAATTGTCTCTAAAGCCCGGCTTGGGGTTGATATTGTCTGGATTTCCTGACAAAGTATCTCAATATATTGGGCGATCGCGCCAGACGTGCTGCCTGTAGCTTTGTCTCCAACTACAGAGATAGGAAAGTCACAGTAGTAACAGCGGCGTCGGCAAAAAGGAATATGCAAATAGGCAGAGCCAGGAACTGCAAAATCAGTTATTTTTTTAGATTGGGGTAAAGAATCTAACAATTTATTGATTCTCCTCCTTTACAAAATGGATAATCTGAAATGTTTGATGAATTGTTAATTAAGTAAATTTTTCTGTAACTAATAGGGGGTATCTAACAGGGGTCAAACTATTCCCTTATTTTTCTAAGCTTCGCCTACAGACAGCTTTTCAGGCGACAAAGTCAAAATTAGACAATAATTATCAAAAATTAATTTATTACAAAAAGCTGACAAAAGTTAAATAAAAGCACAGTCAGCAGACAACTAAGCCAATCGACACAGGAGGGTAAAATGCTTGAAAAGATATACTAAGATTGCAGGGTCAAAATAGACCTGAATTTTTATTTTGAATTCCTCCAGGAATTCCCTCCAAATATCATCATTCCCTTGGAACCATGCTTGATGCCGTCATTATTCTTTTATTCATCCTAGCAGGCGCAGGAATTGGGTTCGATAGCGTTGAACTACTCCCTACGAGGGTGCAAGACCAAGTTACGAATATCGAGGCTTTGCGCTTGATTACTGCTGGCTTTGCTTCACTAGTCGGTTTGGCTGTTGGCTTATCGGTTCAGACGGCTTATCGTCGTCTAGAAGCGCAAGTCCGTCAGATGCCAATTGAAGTAATTCTTACGCGAGCCGTTGGTTTAGTCATTGGGCTATTGTTAGCCAATTTGATGCTGGCACCTGTATTCTTGCTGCCGATGCCGTTTGAGTTTGCTTTCATTAAGCCTCTAACTGCCATTTTAGGAAGCCTCATGTTTGCTTTTTTGGGAGTGAGTCTGGCAGATACTCACGGACGAACATTCCTCCGGTTGATTAATCCCAATAGTCTCGATACCCTTTTGGTGGCAGAGGGAACCCTCAAAGCCGCTTCTAGTAAGGTTCTCGACACAAGCTGCATTATTGATGGTCGCATTGAAGAACTGTTAAAGACTGGGTTCATCGAAGGGCAAATTCTGGTATCGCAATTTGTTTTGCAGGAACTTCAGCAACTTGCTGATGCCGCCAACGATCTCAAGCGAGTGCGGGGGCGTCGGGGGCTGGATATTCTCAATCAGATGCAGGAAGATTATCCAGAACGGATTGTGATTCACTCGGCTGACTACGAAGATATCAGCACTGTAGATGCTAAGTTGGTGCGGTTTACTCAAGAAATTAATGGCACTCTCCTAACCAACGACTACAACCTCAACAAAGTCGCCAACTTACAAAAGGTGCCTGTCTTGAATATCAATGACTTGGCACAGGCAGTGCGTCCGATTTACCTGCCTGGTGACACCCTAGAGTTGAAAATCCTGAAAGAAGGTAAGGAACAAGCTCAAGGTATTGGCTATCTTGATGATGGCACGATGGTGGTTGTGGAAGAAGGACGCAAACATGTTGGCGCACAAGTGCGAGTTGTTGTGACATCCGCCTTGCAAACATCGGCAGGACGAATGATTTTTGCTCGTCCTGCGGCGTCTGTAGTGGCTTGAGCTGGTGGGATGCGATCGCCCCCCTTGAAACTCTCTCAATCGCCCCTGTCTTCTAGCGAGTGCCGTCAGATCAGCAGGGGAAATGGCTGTTTGATGCCAAAACAAGGCTGGTGCAGTCTAGTTAGGAATTAGACCGCGCCAGCTTTTAGTCATCTGATTCTTCATCAAAACGGGTAATATCATCTTCTCCAAGGTATTCCCCATTTTGTACTTCAATCATCACTAGGGGAATCACACCCGGATTTTCCACCCGATGTGGTGTGTTCATTGGTACGTAGGTGGACTGTTTTTGCATGAGAATCGTCTCTTTGCCACTACAGACTACTTTCGCGGTGCCAGCGACAACAATCCAGTGTTCGCTGCGGTGGTAGTGCATTTGGGTACTAATGTGTTCTCCTGGCTTGACCTCAATGCGATTAATCTTGTAACGCTCTCCGTGTTCAAGAATTGTCACTGTTCCCCAGGGTCGTATCCTCGTTGTAGCAGGCTCTGACGATACTGGTAGGGTAGAAGTTTGTTCGTCATTTTGGTTATTGTCCATCGCTTGCTTCCCAAAATCCTCTTCTCTATCTTGTAGCATTTTGACCGTGCTAAAGCTGTTTTTAAAAGCAGTTGACCGCGCTAGCACCCGTCTTTCCTGGATATTAGCGGGTGTGTATAGATTTGGGGTGAAGGATCAACATCTTAAAAAAAGCAAAACTATAACAACGAAAAAGCCATGGGCAGCGTGGAAGACCAGTTTGACGCCTTCGAAATTGATGAGGAACTACAGCAGTTAAAACAAAACCTGCACAATCCCAGCCGTTCACCTCAAGGTGAGCAAAGATACACGCCCCAGAACAACGATAAAAGAAAGCGCTTCTATTCTATGTTGGGTTTGGCACCAGATGCTTCTCCGAAAGAAGTTAAACAAGCTTATAGAAATTTAGTTAAACGATGCCATCCTGACCTATTTTTCCACGACTCTCAACTCCGAAATAAGGCTGAAGAAGTCTTAATGAGAATCAATCAAATTTATGAAGAATTAGTATCTGAAAATAGTTTGTAAGTTGTAGAGATGTTGCAGATCACGTCTTTACTAGGAGGGTAGTGCCACGGCAAAGGGATTGAGTGGCGATCGCCCAAAGCTACGTCTCTACAACAAATCACAAAAATTTTGCGATCGCTACCTTAAAAGCCGTGAGCCTAATATCGAGCCAGTTGGTAACCTGGTAGATGTTAACCGAATTCAAGGATGAATCGATATGCCACAAGCGAAAGCAGGAGATACCGTCAAGATTCACTACACGGGCAAACTAGAAGACGGTACAGTATTTGACTCCTCGGTAAGCCGCGAACCTCTAGAATTTCAACTCAGCGGCGGACAGGTAATTCCCGGCTTCGACGAAGCTGTCATGGGTATGGCTCCTGGAGAATCTAAAATGACTAAAATCCCCATGGATCAAGCCTACGGCCCCCATCGTCCTGAGATGGTGATACAGGTTGAGCGCCAACAACTACCTACTGAACTAGAACCCGAAGTTGGACAGCAGTTACAAGTCCAGCAACAGAACGGGCAAGTTATTCCTGTGTTTATCACAGAGGTCGATGACACTACGGTGACACTGGATGCCAACCATCCTCTGGCAGGAGAAAACTTGACCTTTGATATTGAGTTAGTTGAAATCAACTAAAACTGATGCCGATGTAGACGGATTTAACACTTAAACCGTCGTATGAGTAACCTGAAGCTGGGCTATTAAGTGAGAGGTAAGAGGCTAGAAGTAAGTAGATGCAGTACTTCTAGCCCTTACGCTTTTACATTAATTGAGCGATGTATTTTATAGCAGTTGCCACATAGGCTAAAACATTTCTGATTCCCTAAAAGCAAGCGTTGGTTGAATCTTAAACTCACCGACTCAGAAATTTGCTATGGATACATGGCAGCTTAATAACCAACGATAATTGCCCAGAGACTAATCCCCAGTACTACTGCACCGAGATGTTGTAGGAGAAGCGATCGCATTGACTGGCGACTAATTTTTTGAGTGAGGAGCGCTGACAGCAGCACCCCAGCAATTAGCGTTGTCCCTTGTAAAAAGGCAATCACCGCCGGGTGAGCGACAAATACAGGCAACCCTTCCCCACTAAAACCAAATGTCGCCAACGTCACTGGCAAAATTCGTCCTCCTTCTCCTAAACCCAGACGCAGATAGTGAGCCAAATTTGCCGCTAACACCAAGGGTAAATAGCCATAAGCCAGTTCTACAAAAGAGCGAGGTTTGGGACTTTTAATCACCCTATGCCACAACTGCATCCCACCATAAGCAATTAAGGGGATAGCGGCAGGAATACTTAAAGCCACCAGAGATAAACCCAAATGGGGCAAAAATTGCGTTAAATCCACTGCCAATCCCAACTCATTCTGCAACTCTGGGAGGCGATGCAAAAATACTCCACCCAAGAGCAACAGCAACAACGCTACCTCGTAAGTGCGAGGAATGTGAGTCGTCCAAAGCTCAATTCCCGGCGGACGCAGATTCACTTCGACGGAACGGTGAGGACAGGCTTTGAGACAAGTCATGCACAGCACGCAGTCCCGGTTATCTTGCAATTGAGCGGGGTGAGAGTACAGGGGGCAGCCGTTTGTTGCCATGCCTTCCCCTTTTTGCGGCCCCCCCTTATAACACTGAAAGGTGGTACATTCCGCCGAACATGTCCCCTGCTGCGCCCGCAATTCCGTCATCGACAGCTTGGCAAACAGCCCATTCATCCCACCAATCGGACATAGATAGCGGCACCAAAAGCGGCGCTCAAAAATGGCTGAGCAAATCATTGCCCCAGCGGTAATCAGCAACAGCAGGCAAGCAGAGAGATAAGCGGTGTTTTCTAAATCCCACAGCTCTTCCCATAGGAAAATTAAGATAAATAAGCCAAATAAAAACCATCCGCCCCACTTTTCCGCAGACTCTCGCGGCCATCGCTTCAACTGTCGCGGCCATAACCATAGGGAAAGCTTCTGCGTCACTTCGCCGTAAATCATGAAGGGGCAAACTGCACACCAAAGCCGTCCGACAAAGGGAAAACCAATCAAGACCAAGGGCCACCACCATGCCCAAAATAGATTTAAAGTGAAGTTTTCTTGCCGATTTTGCGGCCCAACAAATCCAATAATTACGATTAGGGCAAAAAACCATAAGGTAAAGCCGTAGTTAATCCGGTCTGGCCACCAGTCGCTACGAAGAAAATACCGCAAGTTAGGGTAAGCATTGATCAGATTAAAGCGGAATTGCTTTTTCTTGCTCTGGGAGGGCCAAACAATTTCTTCGGTGAGTTCTTTCCCCTCTCCTAACTGGACTAAGGCGCGTTCGAGTAGATTTTGCAACTCCCGCAAGTTACCGGGGAAGTCGTAGGCTTGGAGACGACGCAACGCTTCGGGAGTCACGCGGGGTTTGGCAGTGCCTTTGGTGCGGCACAAAAGGCTGATGTAGTAGTCCATCTGGTAGGTGATGTCAGCTTTTCGCACCCGGAGGGGTGGAACTTTAATCAGATGACCAACCAGCGGGTCGAGTTTGGGCATTGCTTGCTCGGAAAGCATGACGATCCGAGCTTGATTAGTGCGAGGCTCTACGGAGGCGTCATTAGCACGGCTAATGGGAGTGTAGGTGTTAGTTTCCAGGAGGGTGATTAACTTGGGCACTAATTCTGGTGGCAGTTTCTCGATGTTGCTAAGAATTAAGGTGCCGTCGCTGAGTGATTCAATTAGTCCTGGTTTGCCACCTGCACGACCGAACAGTTCTGCGCCACTTACCTGCACGGTGCTGCAATCGATTTTGATCGCGGCTTCGCGTCGGTAGTTAGAACTAAAGTGAATTAATGCCGCCGTATTGTCTTTTTCCAGTCCTGGTTCGCCAAAAATCATCACCGACTTTTGGTCTTCGGCGGCTTTTTTAATTTGTTGTCGTAGCCGCACGGCATAGCGGCTTTTGCCGATCACTCCGCGTTTTGCTTTGCTGACTAAGTAAGGACGCAAGATGGTTTGACGCTCTTGCTCGTTGCCGAGTTGAGAAGAGAGTTGCGCGAGTTCTTGAGCGATTCCCGGTGAGAAGGATTGGGCAATTTCAGGATACTGACTGGCTAATGCCTGAAACTTTGCGGCAGGTACAACCCAGAGATGGCATTCGCTGAGGGTTTTTGTGGTTCTTTGAGCGGGTTGGTTTAAGATCAACTCTTGCAGGTGGATAATCGCTCCTGGTAACCAACTGACTGACCAAGCAGTGCTGGTTTGACTGGTGCGATCGCTTTCTAGCTGTCCCTGTTGCAGAATATAGAGATTTTTAACCGTTGTGTCTTCAACCGCTAGACGCTGGTCGGCAGGCACAACTTCTTCTTCCATGACTTGCGCGATCGCCTCTAAAACTTCTGGGGAAAGTTTCTCCAAGGCTGTCCGTTCTCGTAGCCAGGTGACTAAATCGGGCGCTGTCATAGTGAGGACTCCCTGTGTAGTACCTTATATCCTACGATCGCGGATCAAAAGTCGGCTTGAGAAGATTTATTGGCATGAGTACTGAAGTCCTCACTACAAACTAATTGAAAAAATATGGCTTCACCTAGTTTGATTTGTTCCCCCCCTGATTGCTCAAGAGTGACTGTTAATTAATATTGCCGCTGATTTTTTCCACGTCCCTAGTTACAAAATCTATCAAATTACTACTTTGCATCACTAGACCTCTTGCATAAGTCGAATAGACCCCCCTTAATCCCCCCTTAGTAAGGGGTGAGACTTGAAATCTTGCCCCCTCCCCTTACTAAGGGGAGGGTTGGGGACTCACAGGTGTAGGTTTTTTACAA